>Ga0209347_1000530_pt1 | contig 92586 bp, 81 predicted proteins | sample AutmiccommuBRH23_FD_187382 | JGI IMG/M metagenome (GOLD analysis project Ga0209347, IMG submission 187382) | Deep subsurface microbial communities from Mt. Terri, Switzerland - Autotrophic microbial communities BRH/23 (SPAdes) (version 2) | ecosystem: Environmental > Aquatic > Deep subsurface >...
AGAGCCAGTTATATTGTACCCAAAAAAATCGCTACTCAAAGCATTAGGGTCTTTTCAAAAATTACGAGTTTAACGACTAAACCAAATTTGACAATTCCAGAAGGCATTTTGCCTTCCCCTAGTGGGTTAATAGGAATAAATTCATTTGTTTCACTAAATTATTTATAGTACAATGAGTTTTGTGGGTAAACTAATTCTAGTAATAGAGTATGAGATATAAAAGTAAAGGACGTGTAACAGTGCTTTTAAAACGAGGACAGATAGATCGCGAACGCATTGCGGGAGTTATAATATTTATAAATTTATTTGTTATACTAATATCGATGGTTGGGATTAGGTTCTTAGATGTTAAAGTAACAAATATCGAATTAATTGATCGAGGATTATATTCTATAATTACAGATAATGGTCCTGTTAATATTGGCAAGGATGACATTCTAAGAATTGAAAAAACTCATACAAAGGCCGCAATAACTGGTATAACTGTGGAATTGGATAAGATTTATACAACCAAGGGTTTCATTTATATTTCTTCCTTAGATCCCTTTTTTAAAATGGGAAATCAGCTAATTAATTCCTTAGATTTTGAGGGAAAGCCAGTTTGGATTCATTCATATAATGGTGCCGGGTCTGATGCATCCTTCGATCAGCGACAAAGTGCTAATATGAAATTTGTTTATCCGCTTAATTATGCAATTGGTACATCTTCTAAACTTGCCTCAGTTGTCTTTTCCATTTTATCGTTGCAATATCTGTCCCTTGCCATAGGTGGGTTAGCTTTGATAGTCCTGATATTTCCATTGAGATTGGAAACACCTAGTGCCCAATCTCTTATTCTTCAAAATTCAGAATATAGTTCTGATGATGAACAGATTGACGCAGTAGCAAAGTGAACTCGTTCAGCTAAAGCTGAACATCGAGACTTCGGTGACGTAAGTCTCCAGTGGAGACTTACGCCGAAGGCGTAGAGCCACTGACGAATACTTTCGCGCCGTAGGATGGACTCTACCTCCTTCGCCGCCAAGTATTCTATTGGGAAAGGCGGCTTGGCGATACTCTCCACTGGAGACTATCGTAACCGAAGCAGGGTACGGGGGCCCACTCCCACTTGAAGAAGTGGGATCTTACGATTGGATAAATACATACACTTAACTATTACAGAGAGGAGTTCGTCTGTGAGAGTATTTGTCAAACACATCAAAGGAATGCATTTTCAAGGTGAAGGTAGCTCTAAAGTCATGACTAATATGGATGCTAGCGTCACTGCCGGTGGAACAGGACATGGAAGTAATCCCATGGAACTCCTTTTAATGACAATTGCAGGATGCAGTGGTATGGATATTATCACAATTCTTGATAAAATGAAGGTTAACGTTCAGCGTTTTGAAACAACTGTCGAAGGAGAACGTGCTAGTGATCATCCCCGTGTCTTTAAAGATATTGAAGTAGTATATAAGTTTTGGGGTCAAACTCTTCCTAAGGACAAACTTCAGCGTGCAGTTCAGCTTTCCATGGAAAAATACTGTAGTGTCGCGAATATGATTGATAAAGCTGCCAATCTGACTTACCGAATTGAGATAAACTCTACAACGTTATAGCTTATGCTTATCGAATTGTCCATAATTGGAGCAATTTTTTAAGATAGTTCTTTATTTCTTTTAACTATATAATTTGACTTTAATAAAGCCTTTTCAGTATAATACTTTGTTGACAATCCTTGATAGAATATACATGTTTTGTTATACTAAGTAAGTCATAATTATTGATATAGAAGAAAAGATCTAACATTAGAATGAATCATGGCCGCATATCTTGAAAACTGCGGTTTGTTTTTTTGAGAGATATATTAAACTCTAGTGTATTTTTTATCAAACATTTTAATTAGCAAAAGGAGAAAGAGCTTGAATGAAAAAAAAGAGTAATATTAGGATAAGAATGATTTTAGCATTTTTTATCTTTAATATTGTTTTTGCGGCAATGCTTGTCCCATTTGTATTGTTTTGGGGACCCTTCCAATCTCTAAAATATGTAGCTGTTGGCGCAGTAGCTACAGCGCGGAACAATTGGGTAGTGCAGGCGTTCCTATCTGAAGAAGAAATTAGTCGGATTATGAATTCTAATAAATCACAAGTGAATAACGGCTTAGACCTAGGACGTACAAAAGTCATTACAGATAAGACTTCGGGAATCACAATTGAAGATATTCAAGGTCGAAGCTTTAAAGGTAAAGTAATGTTGATTAAAGACCCGAAACGAGTTAAATTAGCCGTTACTAAAGAAATTGGTGTTACGGGAGAACGAGTCAGTGATTTTGTCAAGGATATGGGAGCTATTGCCGGAATTAATGCGGGAGGGTTCTATGATCCTAACGGTAAGGGAAACGGAGCATTTCCAGACGGTTTAACCATGCATGACGGAAAATTGGTCCATAACAATGTAGGGGACAAAGCTGTGAACATTGTGGGATTTAATGACCAAGGGAAACTAGTCCTCGGTAAAATGACGGCAATGCAACTAGTAGAGAAAAACATGCGCGAAGTCGTTACCTTTGAACCTAATCTAATTGTTGACGGCAAGCCTGTGATTACGGGAGATGGCGGATGGGGAATTGCCCCTCGGACTGGCATTGGTCAAATGGCTGACGGAACGGTTATTTTTGTTGTCATTGATGGTCGCCAACCTACTTGGAGTATTGGAGCGACCTTACGTGACCTCATGAACGTCTTTGCTGATTATAACGCAGTAAATGCTGTCAATCTAGATGGCGGTTCTTCATCAGAACTTGTATATGATGGTAAAGTTATGAATAAGCTTTGGAATATTTTCGGTGAACGTTATATTCCTACTGCTTTTGTTGTTACCCCTTAATCTTTGTTATAAAAAACTTGGCTAGCACCAAGCCTCCAGGCGATGGCCATGGATGGCCAAGTGTCCCTGTAGCCCACGAAAACACTGTTTTCGCACGGATTACCCTTCTTGAAGACACTGTCTTCGCACGAATTAGACCTTCTTGCAGGATGGCGAGAAGGGACCTCAGGTAGTAGCCTTTGTGGCACTTATACTTTCTGACTAGTAAAAAAGGAGAAAATGACGCATGAAGAAGAAATTGCGTACCATATTAGTATGGACATTAGTTTCACTCCTCCTCCAATTTGGAGCTTACTCCCTTTTGAATAATCAAGTTGCTAAAGTTCTGGGACCTGTTTCTGAAACAAATGATCCTATTACAAAGCAGTTAACAGCAACAATACCTGGTTCGGATTTTGAAAACATCCAAATTTCTTACGCCAAGGATTATTTAGCTTATACTGAAAATGGCACACTCAAAGTTTTTAACCTTAAAAAAGAAAAAATGGTTTTCGAAAAGAAGTTACCCACTGCAAATGATAAAACAATGGGCGTTCTGTCTTATCAATGGCTGCCTGATCGTGATACCTTAGTCTATTTTTATGCTAAAAAGAATCCTAATCCTGTAACTTACGTGACTGTACCTGTAAAATCTACGACACCGTCTACAACAACACCTCCTAAACCAACAGTACCTTCTGTAACACCAAATCCTGAGGATCCTAATCAAAAAACTGATAAGCAAGTCCAAGAAGTCAAACAAAAAGAAGAGGTTCCCATTAAGACTAAAACTGAAGCTAGGTATGGTAATCCCCAAATTACTGAACTGTATACCCTTGAACTTCCAAATAGTGATGAGGATACTGCTCCAGATGATCGATTTAATCATACAATTAACGAGTTCCCAGCCGGCGGAAAAATCGAAGAATTAGTTGTCTCGACTTCAACCAATCTTATATACCTCACTATTAAAAACGGATCAACAGAACTACTTATGGAAATTGACGTCATGAAAAATGTACGAATTTTGAATAGAACTGGTGAGACTATTGATGGTATGGCTGCCTCTGATCGATATGGAACCCTTTTTATTAACAGCAAAGTGAGTGGAAACAAACAGGTCGTCTCCTTAGGGGTTGGAAAGCGTCAAGTCATTTCTAAGAATATTAATGATAAGGTCTTAGGAATTAGAAATGGCAAGGTGTATATAGGGGAAGTTGAAAATAATGAACTCGTTAAGATCAAAACAACTGAAGACTGTTCAGAAATGACAGATAACCCTTCTTTGAAAACTGAATGGGCAGGCTCAATTCCCTTTGATAACGTGAGTACGCTTATCGGTTCCAAAGGCCAGATAGTTATAAATAATCAGCAAATTGCCTATATCATCACTGCAGGACAACTTAAAGAGCTCCAATTACTCGGAGACGAGAATTACATTTCTGATGATGGTGCTGAGCTTATCCAACTTACAAGATCAGGAACTTCAAGCCTTGTAGAATTAGAACCCATTAAATATTAGCCAATTAAATATTCATAATGCTCATCAAAAAAGAACGCCTTATCGTAAGGTGTTCTTTTTTTGTATTAGTCTGACCCCATGCCGTTTTGCGGCACCACTGATGATGAAAATAGGTCCCTCAGGTCGGGCAGCTTCTCCCACTTCCTGTAAGAAAGCTAATTCGTGCGAAGACAGTGTTTTCGTTACTCAGCACTCCGAGGCTCGCCTACTCGCTTGCGCGGGAACTTCGCCAAACCTCCGGGTAATACCTGGAGTGAACCGTGGCTTCGCTTCCCCACGCAAGCTTTGTAGACCTTACCGCCTCTCCATGCAATTCGTTCACTCCTGTGGAAGAAACTGCCTGACTTTGAGGTCTCTGGGATTGTTCAGGCTATTTTTGTAGGTTCTTTTTTCATAGCAGAAAGTATTACTTATCGTAATATACTTTCTGGAAGGCAAGCATTAAGTTCCCTGGGGAGTTTCATTGGGGGAACTTTGTAATCCTTTAAGTTGAGTTTCCAGATTATCGAGTAGCGTACGGATTTGATTCATTTGTTCAATTATAGATGTCAAGTCTAGTGAATTCTGCTCAGCAGTTTGCAACTCTTCCTGAGTAGAAGGCTCAGGAAGTGCGGTGTTTTGTCCAAGTGTTGTCAGTAGTTGATGCGCCCCTTCTCCAAAGAGTTCAGTTAAGGCTATACTTAAATTGCTGGTCATTACTAAACGATCTTGATAAGCAAGTACCACTCGTTTCATTTCAGGAATGCTACCGCCTTTATCCGATTGCAGATAAATCGGTTCAACATAGAGAAAGTTTCCGCCAATCGGAAGAGCTAAGAGATTTCCTCGAATCACACTTGAACCTTTTTGATCCCACAGAGAAAGTTGTTCGGAAATTTCAGGGTCCTGGTCAATACGCGATTCGATTTGTAATGGTCCGTCAATTTCGATATTCTTAGGTAGCTTATAAAGCAATAGCTCACCATAATGCTCTCCATCCATTCGGGCCGCCATCCAGGCAACCATATTGTTCCGTGTATTCGTAGCACTGGACGCCGGTGTAAATGGAAGCATAAGCACAAACTCCGGCTTATCTTCTCCCGGAATCTTCATGATGGTGTAATAGGGGGCTACACTTTGCGGTTTTGCTTCAAAAAGTTCTTTAGCAATATCCCAGGAATCTTCCTTATTATAAAATACTGAGAAATTTGTCATATGAAAGTTCTTAAGCATATTGCTTTGAACGCTAAAAAGAGTTTCAGGATATCGAATGTGGCCCTTTAGGCTGGGTGACATGCTATCTTTGTCTTTAAAGACGCCTGGAAATATTTTCATATAGGTTTTTAGTATAGGATCGTTGGGATCAAATGCATAAAAATCAACCGTTCCATCATAGGCATCAATAATTACTTTTACAGAGTTCCGAATATAGTTAAACTCCTGGCTAGGATACATTTGAGAATAGGGAAGGGCGTTGGAGGTTGTATAAGCATCGATGATCCACTTTATACGGCCAGCATCAATAACCATATAGGGATCAATATCGTAGGTTAAAAACGGCGCTAGCTTTTGAACTCGCTCATTTATGTTGCGGTAAACAAGCATTTTGCTAGCAGAAGTCACTTGATTAGCAAGATAGAAGCGCGGGGTTCCATGGCGAAGAGAAAGCATTAATTTATTAAGTGAGTTCAACGGAATCCCTGTTTTACCCTGGTAGGAATTCTCAGCATTGTTGTTTCCTTGTGGATAATCAAATTCTTTAAAGGTGGTATTGGCGACGACCCAGTCGTTAGTCAGTTCACCATAATAGATCCTTGGCTCTATCATCTTGAATTCAGCAAACTGACTAACAGGGGGGATGTCTTTAATGGCAAAAGAGGGAAGTCCTTCTGAGGTAACAGCATTGGCAAAAGAAGCGGATGCACCGAAACCGTGTGTATATTTAAAACGCATATTTATAAATGTTTTTGCCTTAGGGGCTAGATCAGGTGTTGAGATTTCTCGAGGGCCCATCATGACTTGTCGAGATTCTCCATTGATCATATAACGGTCGATATCAATGTCACTAAATTTATAATAGAGTCGTATGCCTTGCTTCTGGTTATAGGTCTGTAACATGGGACGGGCATCATTAAGCCGGATGTTGTTAAGTGTTCCAATTTCTGATTTCAAAGCGTCAATTGTAATAGGTGTATTACCGGGATAGTTTATTTCTTTAATAAGATCTAAAGCATATCCGAAGCGAGTCAACTGAATCTCATGTTCAATATAGGGTTGTTCTTTGCTTAATTCGTTCGGAAGAACAACAAACGATTGAATGAGTGCTGGAAAAATACTATAGATTATGATTCCGACAAAAAAGGTTACTACAATAGGAATTGACATTAAACGTGTATCTTTAAAACCAAGTGAACCAAAAGCCAAAATAGAGCCAAAAATACTGATAACAATGAGAATTTTGAGTAATGGAAGTGTTGCATATAAGTCCGTGAATCCGGCGCCAACCACTTGCCCATGTGTAGAATAAAGCAACTGAAAAAAATCTAAGTAGTAACCATAAGCTTTTAATGCAAAAAGGATTCCGATCAAGAATGATAGGTGCCTCCGAGAACTAGATCCCATTGAGATCGCACCATTTCGCCAAAGCATTTTTGAGTGAAAACGTATTACACCAGTAACGATGTAGAAAATTACTGTAAACAAGGTAAGTAAAAATAGAGGACCAAAAAATGCATTATATAAGGTTTCCAAGAAAGGTAGTTGAAAGAAGTAAAAAGCTAAATCCTTACCGAAAATTGGATCGACAAGATTAAATTGGGAGGCATGAGTAAATGTTAATACATCTAACCAGCCCGTGAACCCTGCCACAAAACTAATACCAAAACTAACAACAGCAGAAATAATTAGTAACCATACAGTTACTCTACGTTGACTCAGGTTTAAAACTGGACGATTTATGTCCTGAACCAAACGCAACCGTAGACGCAATCGTTCATTAACGAAAGTAACAATAGAGTGGCGAATAGATAGTAAAGTTCCAGCAATAAAGAGGAAAAGAATTGTTCCATTTACCCCTTGAAAAAGGACTTTGCTTAGAAATGGAGTCCAAAATAATTGAGAATAACCGAGATCGTTGAACCACAGCCAATCTTCAAATAAACCACTTGATGCGATCAAGAATGAGACCAATATAATGAAGCCAATAAGAATTTTGATAAAACGATGCAAAAGTGATTCCTCCTTCAGACTTTGAACATCTTGATTTTTGTTAATATATCACTATACTTAGGTAATACTAAACTAGTTATAATTATATTCTTCCCAGGAATTGAAAATCCCTTCACCAATTTTGCGGTATTGATGGCAATTCTTTTTAATTCTGGATAAACTATGGTATACTATGTCTAAAATACCCTTAAGGGGTATGATGAGTATTAGGAATTTTTAAAGGGGTTGAAAGTCATGTATGACGTTATTATTGTCGGTGCTGGTCCTGCAGGTCTAACAGCAGGAATATATGCTGCTCGAGGGGGGCTCAAAACAGCTATAGTTGAACTAGCAATGCCAGGAGGTCAAGCCGCTTCAACGGAGAAAATTGAGAACTATCCTGGGTTTCCAGACGGGATCAACGGATATGAACTTATGAATTTATTTCATAAGCAAGCCTTGGCGTTTGGTGTTGAGTTCATTTTTGAGGAAGTTGAAAAATTTTACATTAAGGAAGCTGTCAAAAAAATACATACAACAAGTCAAGTACTTGAGGCACGAGCTATTATAATCACTGCTGGTTCCAAACCTCGGTTATTGGGAGTCCCAGGTGAGGATAGTTTCCGAGGTAGTGGAGTGTCCTATTGTGCAACCTGTGATGGTGCCTTTTTTAAAGGTAAAAAGGTTGTCGTTGTTGGCGGGGGAGATGCAGCCATCGAAGAAGGTGCATATCTTACCAAATTTGCAGAAGAAGTAACTATTGTACATCGGAGAACGGGCTTCCGTGCTTCCCAGATTGCTCTGAATCGAGCTAAAGAAAATCCTAAAATACGTTTCGAACTCAATGCTGTGGTCGAGGAAATTTTTGGTTCTAACCATGTTGAAGGTGTTCGTATTCTCGATGTGCCCGCTGGGACAACCCGAGAAATCTCTGCAGATGGCGTATTTATTTATGTCGGAACGGATCCCAATGCCCAATTCCTCCATGGGGAAATTGAGACAGATGACCGGGGGTATATTCTGACCAATTCTCTTTTACAAACCAATATCAAAGGCGTATATGCGGCAGGAGATATTCGTAACACTCCACTTCGTCAAGTAGCTACAGCTGTTGGAGATGGTGCTTTGGCTGCTGTTGAAGTCGAAAAGTATCTTTCAGATAATATTTAACAAGCTATATTTCTACATACTTCTACAAATTACCCTAAAATTAGATTATCCTTGTAATATTGATACTTTTATACTAGAATATATAAATAATTCTATTTTTAAGGGTTATATTTTTAGAAAACTTGGCTAGCGCCCACACGAAGACACTGTCTTCGCACGGGTTAACCTTCTTGCAGACACTGTCTTTGCACGTATTAGTCATTCTGTCAGCCTTCAGGCGCAGGCGATTGCCATAGTTGCACTTATGCTTCCAGACGACGAAGACACCGTCTTCGCACGGGTTAACCTTCTTGCAGCACTGTCTTCGCACGTATTAGCCTTCTTGCAGTATGGTAACGAAAAGTTATACTTTCTGATTAGTATAAAAAAGTCTGAAGATAACAATATAAAGGAGGGAATTTTTGTGAACTTCGTGGTCTGCCTAAAGCAAGTTCCTGATACATCTGAAGTACGTATCGATCCGCTTACTAATACCCTCATGCGAGAGGGTGTACCATCGATTATTAATCCATATGATGCGCATGGTCTCGAAGAAGCAATTCGCCTTAAAGAAAAGGTCGGAGGGAAAGTTACTATTGTATGTATGGGACCTCCACAAGCTAAAGAAGCACTGAGAAAAGCCATGACTTATGGTGCTGATCGTGCAATTCTCCTGAGTGACCGTGCTTTTGGTGGCTCAGACTCCTTAGCTACGGCTTATATACTTTCGATGGCCCTTCAAAAGATACATGAAACTGAACCAATTGACCTTGTATTCGCTGGAAAGGAAGCGATTGATGGAGACACCGCCCAAACGGGTCCAGGTATAGCTCAACGCCTTGGATTCCCTCAATTGACATATGCGATACGAGTGAGAGAGCTCACTGATACTGCTATAACAGTCGAGCGCAAGACAGAGAGTGGCCGTCAAATTGTCGAAGCTCAGTTACCAGCACTGCTTACAGTAGAGAAAGAACTTAATGATTTGCGTTACGCAACCCTTCCTAATATGATGAAAGCTGCCGCCTATGAACCAGAAGTGTGGGATGCCAAGACCCTTCCCTTTGATATTAAGCAAATGGGTCTTAAGGGGTCGCCAACCAGTGTCTCAAGAATCTTTGCCCCACCTGGTCGCAGCGGTGGAGAAATAATGGATGCTACAAAAGACCCTGCCGCAACAGCCGCGTCTGTAGTACAAAAAATATTTCAACAAAATATTATTATGGTTAATCCCCATGCGAAGGGAGGTAAGAGCTAATGACCGTCGCAGTTGACAAGACAAAATGTATTGGGTGCGGGGCTTGTGTCATGGAATGTCCAGTAGAAGCTCTTGACCTCATCGATGGGCTGGCAGTGGTGGATCCGGGAAAATGTAAGGACCATGGTAAATGTGTCCTCGTATGTCCAACAGATGCACTTGCTTTACCTAATCAACCCTCAAAAGCTAAAGAAGCGCTTGATCCGGAGGCTGGTTCCAAATTTAACTTAAACGAACCTCAGCCCGAATCTGTTAAAGACTATGCTCAGGATAATGATAAAAAGACAATTCGATCTCAAGTAACGCCGGTTGCCGGAGGAGATGTATGGAGCGGGGTCTGGGTTATTATTGAATATACAAATGGAAAGATTGCTCCGGTATCCTGGGAACTATTAGGAGAAGGACGAAAACTTGCCGATGCCATAGGATGTGGACTCAGTGGTGTGATCACTGGTCATCAGATTGATAGTGTTATTCCTGAAGCTTTTGCTTATGGGGCCGAGAAAGTCTATGTTATTGATCATCCCATACTTCAGGATTACCGCACTGAACCTTACGCTGAAGCGATTACCAGTTTGGTTAAGAAATATCAACCAGAGATTATTTTAATGGGTGCCACCTCGATGGGACGAGATGTTTTTCCAGCAATCGCTACAAAATTGCAAACGGGATTAACAGCTGACTGTACCGTACTTGGCATTGATCCTGAGACAAAACTTTTACAACAAACGCGTCCTGCTTTTGGTGGAAATATTATGGCTACAATTCTTTGTCGCACAAGTCGTCCGCAAATGTCGACCGTTCGTCCGAGAGTTATGGCTATGCCAGAACGTGTAGATGGACGTGAAGGAGAATTGATTCGGGAGGAATTTGCTGCTAATGAAAGCGATTTCCGAACCAAAATCATTGAGTTTATCAATGCCGATGCCAAGAATGCCTTCTTAGATAAGGCCGAGATTATCGTGGCTGTTGGCTTAGGTCTTGCTGCAAAAAGGAACCTAGCCCTTGCAGAAGAATTAGCAGATGTACTAGGGGCAACAATAGCTGGTTCGCGTGGAGCTGTGGAGGCAGGCTGGCTAACTCATGAACAACAAGTCGGACAATCCGGAGTAACGGTTCGTCCTAAAGTATATATCGCCATTGGAATTTCCGGTGCCATACAACATTTAGTCGGAATGGAAACATCAGACTTCATCATTGCAATTAACAATGACCCTGAGGCATCGATTTTAAAAGTTGCCAATTACGGCATTGTCGGAGACCTTTTTCAAGTAGTTCCTGCGCTAACCGCAGAGTTTAAGAAACGCCTTCAGCATGGCGTGGCAAATTAAGGAGGGCAAACATGGAAAACTTTGATGTAATCGTCATCGGCGGTGGACCTGCTGGCCTGTCTGCCGCGATCAGTGCTGCACAAGCTGGCATGAAAACGGTAGTCATCGAACGAGGTGATTATCCAGGAACCAAGAACGTAATGGGTGGTATACTCTATACAAAAGCTACAGACATGATTGTGCCGGAGTTCTGGAAAGAAGCGCCCTTAGAACGTCCTATTATTGAACAACGTATCGCAATGTTAAGTGGCGATGAGTCTATCTTGGCAGGTTATCGAGATCCTGCTTGGGGTGTTGAGCCTTATAATGCGCATTCGATTTTTCGAGTTAAGTTCGACCGTTGGCTTGCGCAACAAGCTGAAAAAGCTGGAGTAATGATTATTACTGAAACACTTGTAGAAAATCTACTCTATAAAGGTGACAATGTTGTTGGAGTTCGAACAGGACGCGCAGAAGGGGATTTAGGAGCAAAAGTTGTTATCCTTGCGGAAGGAGTAAATAACTTCATAGCTGTTAAAACAGGATTAGCTAAACCCTTAAGGCCAGAATCAGTAGCTGTGACTGTAAAAGAAGTCATCGCTTTACCAAAGGAAAAGATCGAAGATCGTTTCTGTCTTGATGAAGGTCAAGGTGCTACCATCGAATTATACGGGGATTCCACTGCTGGGATGATGGGTGTAGGTTTTATCTATACCAATAAAGACTCAATTTCAATTGGTGTAGGCGCAATTCTTCAACCTTTGATTCGCAATAATTGGACACCTAATGATCTTCTAGAGAATTTGAAATCAAAACCCTATGTTAAACGACTTCTTCAAGGTGGTGAAACTAAGGAATACTTGTCTCACCTAATACCTGAAGGTGGATATACTCAAGTACCTAAACTTCATCGTCAAGGAGTTCTTGTTGTTGGAGATACGGCAATGCTCATGAATTCATTGAATAGAGAAGGTTCAAACCTCGCAATGATATCGGGTAAAATAGCAGGAGAAGTTGCTGCTCAAGCGATCAAAACTGGAGATGTTAGCGACCAAGCCATGACAGTTTATGAAACGCGCTTGCGAGATTCCTTCGTGCTTAAAGACCTTCACCATTATCGCCATATGGGTAAGTTCTTTGAAGAGAATCCGCATCTCTTAAAAATATATCCTAAGTTATTTTCCAAAGCTGCTAAGATGTATTTAACAGCTGATGGGACACCTAAGAAACAGCGACAAAAGGAAATTATTAAGATGGCCTTCGAAAACCGTTCGAAAGGCGGCTTAATAAAAGATCTTTATGGAGCATGGAGGGCGCTCTTATGAAATTAGATGATAAACTATATTTAGTGCGCTTTAATACTGATAAACTTAGCCACATTAAGATCACTGACCCAAATGTATGCTTGCAGCAGTGTCAAGATAAACCTTGTACTCGTTTTTGCCCAGCCCATGTTTATGATTGGGATGAAGAAGAAAAACGCATTGCAGTTGGATACGAAGGATGCCTCGAATGTGGCACATGCCTTATAGGTTGTCCATTTGGCAATATTGACTGGAAGTACCCTAGAGGTGGATTCGGAGTTTCCTGGAAAAATGGCTAAATCTATGATTAGACAACGAATGTATCAGGGAAACCCACGTCAGATGGAGGGTTGAACGTAAGGCCACTTATCTCCGCCTATGAGCAGAGATAAGTGGTCTTACGCCTTTTAAAACTGGTAAGACACTAAGGCAGGGGAGGGCTTAAGCAACCACCGGTGCCGAAGTCTGGAGCTTGCCAAGTTTTCTTTAACAGTACAACTGAGTCAAATCCTTATAAAATCGCTAAGCGGTGCAAAGTTCCTTTGACAGCCATTTCTACAATAGGTAGAATAAAGACGAAGGAAGGGATTAATCCAACATGGATATAACTCGACACGAAGAGGCCTATGAGAAAGAAGTTCAACTTATCAAACGATTAAAATTCTTTAAGAAGGTCTTAGTTGCCTTTTCTGGAGGAGTAGATTCTACTTATCTTTTAGCTGTCGCTCAAGAATCTTTAGGTCAAAATTGCATAGCTGTTTTTGCGCGCGGGCCTATGATTTCTTCTAAAGAAGAAAAGGAAGCACTTGCTTTAGTCGATCTTTACAATTTCCCAGTCCATGTCATTGACTTTGATATCTTAGACCAAGAAGAGTTTCGAAATAATTCGCCTAATCGATGCTATTTTTGCAAAAAGAAACTCTTTGAGACATTTAATAGTTTGAATAAACGAACTCAAAACGCGATACTTATTGAAGGAACAAATGCTTCAGATTCCCAAGATTATCGCCCAGGTCGGATAGCCCTTCAAGAATTAGGCGTTATTAGTCCACTTCTAGAAGTAGGATTAACTAAAGCCGAAATTCGCTCTTTATCTAAGTGTCGTAATTTACTAACTTGGAACAAACCTTCGATGGCTTGTCTTGCCTCAAGAGTTCCTTATGGAGATTCAATTACTGCAGAATTACTTCAGCGGATTGCACAAGCTGAGGCTATACTTCAGCAAAAAGGCTACGCAGAATGCCGAGTAAGAGTTCACGGCAACATTGCCCGTATTGAGATTCCAATAAGCCATTTATCAAAATGTATCCAGGAACATTCAGAAATCTCGGCCCTCTTGTTAGAATTGGGTTTTCAATTTGTTACATTAGACTTAATGGGACTCCGTTCTGGAAGTCTCAATCCCATTCAACAGGAGGCTTATGTATGAATGAAAAGACCTTAAAAGCCCTTCTTGAGTCAGTTCAACAGGGTTCATGTTCCCTAGATAAAGCCTTTCTCCAATTGAAGGATCTTCCTTATGAAAACTTAGACTTTGCACGGTTAGATCATCATCGTGCGTTACGAACAGGGCAATCAGAAGTAATTTTTTGTCAGGGAAAGCAGCCCGACCAGATAATTGCTATCTTGAAGAGTTTGGGGACTAAGAACCAGAATGTATTGGCAACTCGACTTGACCCCCAAAATGCAGAGAAGATCTTACCCCATTTTCCGGATGCTTATTATGACCTGCAGGCTCGCTGTCTTCTGATTCGCCCCCTAGCCGAGCCTACCATTCTGGGCAAGATTTTGATTATGACAGCTGGAACTGCGGATTTATCCGTGGCACAAGAGGCTTGGTTGACAGCTCGTTATATGGGTCACGAGGTAGATACACTCTTTGACGTTGGGGTAGCAGGTATACACCGTTTGCTCGGACAGCGAGAACTTATGGAACGCGCAGAAGTGATTATTGTTGTGGCTGGAATGGAAGGCGCTTTAGCTAGCGTAGTCGGAGGACTAGTGGAGCAACCAGTTATCGCTGTACCAACCAGTGTAGGATATGGTACACACTTTCAAGGCCTAGCAGCGTTACTTAGCATGTTGAATTGCTGTGCCTCGGGAATCGGGGTCGTGAACATTGATAACGGATTTGGGGCAGCAACTTTAGCCTCTGCGATAGTACGCCGCATAGCCAGAAATCACTAGGGAGGAGTATTCATTTGAAAGTTTTATATTGGGATACGTTTGCTGGTATCAGCGGTGACATGGCTCTCGGATCGTTGATCGCATTAGGTGCTGATCCTGAAACAATTGTTAATCAACTTCATTCGATGGGATTAACCGAATTTGGGTTTGATGTCCGTTTACACCAAGTCCATGGAATTCAAGCCACAGACATCGATGTCGTGATTCCTACACCAACTGCTGAACATCACAGGAAAGATGACCATGTTCATGTACAGAACAATGAGCATAAGCATAACCGCTGTCTTCCAGATATTCAAAAAATGATCCTTAGTGGGAATTTATCAGAACGATCCAGAAAAAACGCCCTCCAAGTCTTTAATGTTTTGGCTGAGGCAGAGGCCCATGTCCATGGAACAACGATTGAGGAGGTTCATTTTCACGAAGTCGGTGCAGTTGATTCCCTTGTTGATATTGTAGGAACCTGTATCGCATTAGACCAGCTAGATATTGATTTCATCAGGGTTTCTACGCTTCCATGGTCTCATGGTTTTGTGAAATGTGCCCATGGAATACTACCGTTGCCTGCACCTGCTACTCTTATGCTTTTGAGGGGGTTTAAATTCCATGGATCAGGAATCACGGGTGAACTTATTACTCCAACCGGAGCTGCTCTCGTTCGTGCTTTAGCTGAACAATCAACTTTTCCAGAGATGACTTTGCTCAATGTCGGATATGGATCCGGAAAAAATGATTACGGCATTCCAAGATTGTTGCGAGCAGTTTTAGGAGATATTTAGAGACAGAGGTGAATATATGTTCGCACAAATTATTTATACCCTCCAACAATCTGGCTGGAAGCTAGACAATTTAGAAGGAAACTGGGTGTCTGCTAGGCACGAGTCGCTGAAACGGGGGCTTTTATTCGGTAAGATCAGCGAACTTCCACAAGACTTTAAACCCTTGATACCAAGTAATACTGATCTTTCACAATGGGATGTTATTGTTTTATGCCCTGAAGGAATTGATTCTTTACAATTAAGAAATAACCGTTTTCCTGGTACTCAACTTTGGTACTGGGATACCCAACGAGGTAACTTATTTCCGTTTCCTCCAACCAATGATCCATTGATTCCTAATTGGTTAAGGCAACTCGCCAGTGGAAATTCTATTTCGCAGGAGATGAATAACCGAGTAGAGAAACGTTCTGTGCCATTTCTGACGTACATTCTTTTAGGTATAAATATTGTTGTATTTTTACTTATGACTTTGGCAGGAGGGTCGACGAATCAACGCGTCCTTATTGCTTTTGGCGCCAAAGTCAATACCTTGATTCAAGCAGGAGAAATCTGGCGTTTTCTTACCAGTGCTTTTATTCATATTGGTTTCATGCATCTTGCCTTTAATCTATATGCTTTATGGTCCTTAGGTCCATTTGTCGAAGAAAGGCTTGGACATTGGCGTTTTTTAATAATCTATATTTTAAGTGGTCTCGGAGGATCAATCGCCAGTTTTTTCTTTTCTTCTGCCCTATCTGCAGGAGCTTCAGGGGCAATCTTTGGACTTTTAGGAGCACTATTGTATTATAGCTTAAGACGTCCGTCACTTTGGAAATCCGGCTTGGGGATGAATCTGGTAATTGTAATTCTAATCAATTTCGGATTTGGACTCACTCAAACTGGAATTGATAATTTTGCACACCTTGGAGGATTACTAATTGGAACAATAACTTGTGTTCTTTTAACAAATCTTAGTGATTATCAGTAATAAGATTGGCCTAAGTTGTTCCATAGTTTCATAAAAATACCTCTTTTTTACCACGTATTTTTCCGCCTTCAAGGGACAAAATAGATACAAGAACTTGCGGTTTCTTAGCAAGGTGACTTTCAAAAAAGCCATCGTTAGTTAAGAAAGCGTAAGTTCTTTTTCGGAACTACACTTTCTTCAAATTCATATTCCCTTGCGTTTTTCTATGCCAGTCAAGACCCCTAGTCAAAATATCAGATATATTAGCTATAAGTAAATTGACATTATAGCTAATATTCTTTACAATTATACCTAAGATACAACTTATGGATGAAGGTGAACCTATGCGTATTGATACCACAGATATGCAAAATGACTTTGGAAAATATCTTTGGACAAAATAATTCTTTTCCCACCCGTTCGGGTGGTTTTTTTTTATGCAATTTTATTTTACTGTAATAAAGGGGTCAAGGGTTTAAACTTTATTATTTTCTTATGCTTCAAACAGCAAAGTATCCTGAATAGTTTTAAGAGATTTAAGAAGCGAGGGAATTTATTTGAAAAAAAGATTAATAAAAGGATTGACTTTTACTTTATGGTTCGCAGTTCTGATGCTGCTACCCCTCCTGTCGGTTATGCCCGCCCGGGCGGAGAGTTATACCCTGGAAGAATATTTTACCTTCGTTGAAGCCAGCGGAACCATTACGGGGTATAATACGGCAGGCGGCAATGATGTCAGCATTCCGCCGACTATCAGAGGTGTACCGGTCACTGCTATTGGTGCAAACGCTTTCGAGCTCCGGGACACGATCACCAGCGTTGTTATTCCGACCGGTGTCACAAGCATAGGGAGCTATGCATTTGCCAGAAACTACGATCATCTTGGCAGCATCACGATACCGGACAGTGTAACAAGCATTGGGGAGTATGCATTTTCTGAATGCTACAGTCTTAGCAGTATCACAATACCGATCGGTTTGACAAGCATTGGGGAGGGTGCGTTTGGCGGTTGTTACAGTCTTCGCAATATCACGATACCGGCGGGCGTCACAAGCATAGGGAACTATGCATTTGGAGACTGTACCTATCTTGGCAGTATTACGCTCCCGGCTGGTGTCACAAGCATTGGAAACGGTGCATTTCAAGGTTGCAGCAGTCTTAGCAGTCTCACCATTCCGGCTGGCGTCACAAGTATTGCGGACAGTTTATTTTATAACTGTGGTAACCTTAGCAGTATCGCCATACCGAATAGCGTCACAAGGATAGAGAACAGTGCATTTGTAGGCTGCAATAGTCTTGGTAGCATCACGATACCGAATAGCGTCACAAGCATTGGAAACGGTGCCTTTGCCAGCTGCATGAGTCTGGGCAGCATCACCCTGCCGTCTGGGGTCACAAGCATTGGAAGTGGTGTGTTTTCCGGTTGCAGCAGTCTTGGCAGTATTACACTGCCGGCAGGTGTCACCAGCATAGGGAATAATGCATTTGAAGGCTGTAGCAATCTTAACAGTATCACCATACCGTCTGGTGTCACTAGCATTGGGGAGAGTGCATTTGCTTACTGCAGTAGTCTTGGGAGCATCACCATACCGTCTGGCGTCACAAGCATTGGGGGGGGTACATTTGCTAGCTGCAGCAGTCTTGGGAGCATCATCATGCCGCCTGGTGTCACAAGCATTGGAGACGGTACATTTGCTAGCTGCAGCAGCCTGAGCAGTATCACCATACCGTCCGGTGTCACAAGTATTGGGCACTATACATTTTATAACTGTACCAGCCTGACTGGCATGTATTTCCAGGGGGATGCCCCTTCCTCAATGGGATCTAATGTTTTTGATGGAATAGCCGGCGAATTTAAAATCTATTATCCTTATGGCGTTTTAGGCTGGACCAACCCATGGAACGGCTATCCGACAACGGTGCGGTGTACGGTGAGCTATGACAGTCAGGGAGGCAGCGCTGTTGCCAGCGTTATTGTGAATGCGGGTGACCTGATTTCCCAACCGGTTACCCCGACCAGGACGGGCTATACCCTCGATGGCTGGTACAGCGAGCAAGGCTTAACCAATGCTTTCAACTTTGTTACTCCGATTACAGGCAATATCACCCTGTACGCCAAGTGGAACGCCATACCCAACCGCAAGGCAGGCGTGCCAGCAACAGCGACCGCCAGCGTGACGGTGAACACTGCCTATACGCTCAACCTTACCACAATATTCGAAGATGCAGACACCGACCATCTAACCTACAAGGTGTCAGTAAACGGAGCCGCCGATACGGGGGCCAATGCTAATTACTCCCACACCCCTGTATTAATTGGCAATACCACACTGGTATTCAAGGCCAACGACGGGACGACGGACTCCACCGACACCTGCACGGTCACCCTCACCGCCAATCCCGTGACCCACAGTGTCGCGATATCCGCCAATCCGGCAGCGGGCGGCAGCATTACGGGTGGGGGCACCTACAGTGAGGGTGGGTCAGTTACCGTGACAGCTACCCCTAACAGCGGCTACACCTTTGTCAACTGGACGGAGGGCAGCAACCCAGTGAGCAGCAATGCTGCCTATATTTTTACGCTGGGGACCTCCGACCGAAACCTGGTAGCCAACTTCGCGGTAATTCCAACCTATTACACTGTCGGCATTGGAACCCTGAGTGGAGGAGATATCATTGCAGATCAAACATCTGCACCCTCGGGGACAACTATCAATCTCACTTTAACTCCTAATACTGGAAGGCAGTTGAAAGCAGGAACGCTGAAGTATAATGACGATACGAATAATTATACTATCAGCGGCACAAGCTTCACCATGCCTGCAGCTAACGTCACAGTAACAGCAGAATTTGAAGCCGCGCCACAAGTAATTCTAGACACGGGCGGAGAAGACGGTCAGGCCCTGCTACCACCAGGAACAACTGACCTACAGTTGGGAGCCAACTCAGTCCTTGACTTAGCTAATGGGTTACAGACAGCATCGGGAGGAAATATAACCGTAGGTGGTCAATCCCAGAGTATGAACTCCTTTACCGGAGGCAACCTTAGCAATGTAGACCTAACGGTACCTCAAAATGTAGGCGGACTGGCAGTGCAGTTAGAGAAAGCAGTCCGTCTGGAATCGGGAACAAATAATCAGCCCATAACCATTACTAATAGCGGATTGGCCGGGGTAAGTGCATCCATACCCGATGGTACAACTATCCTGGCACCGGCCGCCTGGAACGGAAATCTGAATCCTCCCCGTCAAGTAGCAAGCACCGGGACAGCACCCTCAGGATTTAGTGTAGGAAATACGGTTATTGAAGTAGGCGCTCCCAATGCCATACTCCTTTTTGACAAACCAGTTACTTTAACCTTACAGGGAGTAATAGGAACAGTAGGCTATAAACCAGCCGGCTCTAATAATTGGGTGCAGATCACTCAGCAAGCAGGAGGAACCTATGCCAATCCTACTCCCCCTCCTTTTCCAGGTGAGGCCTATATCAGCAATGGAACCGATACCAAGATAATCACTTACCATATGACAGCTTTTGCTGGTCTTGTGTCAGCACCGCCGCCCTATGAACCACCAGCGTGGTACTCAGTATCCGGAGTTAGTCTGGACAAAACGACCCTAAGCTTTAACGTTGGTGATGCATCCAGTACTTTGAAAGTAAGTATCCAGCCGAATTATGCCAGCTACCCGGCAGTCACATGGAGCAGCAGCGAACCGTCTGTGGCAAGGGTTAACGGTGGAGTGGTGACCCCGGTTGGGGTGGGTAAGAGTATCATTATGGCAACGACAATTGATGGCCAAAAAACAGCTTTGTGCACAGTTATAGTAACTCCTTCTCCAGGAGAAAATGATCAGTGGGATGAGCGTAAGGCAGAACAAAGCGTAGCGGGGGACAAGACGTGGCGAATCAAGTTTAGTAAGGCAATCTCCCCTGAATCGATCAATAGACAAAACATAATGGTCCTAGACAGTAAAAATGAGCCTGTAGAAATTGAAGTCAAAGCGGATGTAGTGAGTGATAGTATCATTCTGGTTACCCCCAAAGTCCCATATACAAAGGGAGAGCGATATCGATTATTCCTGGGTGTTGGGTTAAAATCACTAGCGGGTAAATCACTGACCAAGGGGATAATGTATAGTTTTACTGTAAAATAAATAGTGACGAAAGGTCCTGGGGCTTATGCCGGAGGGTTCTTTTCCCCCCGCGGCAAATATTGCAGGGATCGGTGTGGGAATAGCAACGGACAAAATAATTCTTTTCCCACCCGTTCGGGTGGTTTTTTTATTGCTCAGGAAAGTATATATTTCGAAGTTGTTGATAACTTGGTAAAATATAAGTGGGCTCTCTATGGCACGAGGAATTATCAAACAGATATTCGCAGAGCAATGGAAAAAATTCAAAACGATTAATAAGGTTCGAGATGTGGTATCCAAAGAAATTGAGAAAATGCTAAAGTGCCGAGATTTAAGAGAAGGCTATAGTGAATATTGTTGTCCCACTTGTGGCGAACGTAAGTATGTAGGATTTACTTGCAAGAGTGGTTTTTGTACATCTTGCGGAATAAAGGCCACAGATGATTGGGTAGAAAACCTATGCCAAGAGCTTTTAGACGTAATCCCACCGCCATATGGTATTTACTATACCCGAGAAGCTGAGAATAGTGTTTTTAAAACTGCTGCTTTCCATCGAAACGAGCTTTAATTGCTATCCTTTGTTGTCTCTCCGTCGACTCCACTTGCCCCTTTTCGGTTCATCATTCGCCATGTTTTCTTAAGAAATTCCGGTGTTATGATGTGCGCTAGTGAGGTAAATCGCTTCAGAAATGCGGGATGACTTAAAGAAAATACCCGGACTTGAACTGTCCGTTCAACCAAGTTCTTTAGGGCCCACGGGAAGCAAGGATGTAAAGTTCCAAAGAAATACCGGAACGAAGGTATCGCCGGTTTACTCTATAAAAAATGAGATTTACTTAGTTAATGCTTAAGTAAATGGATAAAATGCTAATTTATCTGAGGCTAGAGAGAGGCAATGTAAAAGACAAAATTTGCCGCTCTAAGAAAGACCCCAAATTACAACATTAGGAAAACTAATCAGGAGGTTTTGTGAAATGGTTCCCAATATTAATTGGAATATATGTGATAGATGCGGGAAATGTGTTGAAATTTGCCCGAAAAAAGTTTTGGTCCTTATAGAATTGAGCCAAGCCGATTACCAAAAGCTAAACGGTATGGAAAGGTAAAGTCTAAAGTGCAAGGCAGAATAAAATCAAACTTCATTGCTTCATCCAATTGCACAGGCTATAAAAGATGTGTCGGCAGCTCCCATGAGAAGGCGATATTGTGAGGCGAAGAGAAATACAGTGAGAAAACGATACGAAAACATGAACAGTATTATTAACAACTGAATTCATTATTTTAGGGGTGGGGAACATGTCAAAACTATCAACAAATAGCCTAGAAAAATCATTACAAACGAAGTTAAGCAAAAGGCGGTTTTTAGGCATGGGAGCGTTGGGAACTCTTCTTTTAGCTGGAGCATTTAGAACTTTACCTGTTGAGAAAGTAATGAGTAAAGAATATGAAGAGGATACTGAATCAATAGTTAAAGTAAATCGTTATCCTGAGCCAATGAAGTGGTCAGATAAAGATATAACCGTCGCATGGTTAGGTCATGCTTCGTTCTTAATAAATTTCTATGGTACCAAAATTCTTATAGATCCAGCTTTAGAAACTAGAATTGGTTTAACCCCAGTGGGGAATTATACTGTAGGTCCAAGGCGGTATGTAGAGCCAGCGCTGAGAGCAGAAGACCTTGGACCAGTGGACTTACTTTTACTTTCACATGCTCATACTGATCATTTTGATTTTCCTACAATAAAGAAAGTTGAATCCTTAAACACTCATATAATTACTGCAAAAAATACTGCTTCTTTACTCAAGGGGACAGACTTTGCATCAATAAATGAACTGCACTGGCGGGAAAGCGCAGTTATTTCTGGAGTTACTATTAAAGCAATAGAAGGGCAACATTGGGGTGCCCGTTTACCTTGGCATAGAGGAATGGATGCCAATAGTTTATTATTATCAAAAAATGGAGTCAATATTTTTTTTGGAGCGGATACAGGCTATACTTCTAAAATTAGTGAACAACTACGTGATGTTGATATAGATCTTGCAATAATGGGTATAGCAGCATATTCTCCGAAATCCTTTGAGGCTAGACATGCCACTCCTGAACAAGCGTGGCAAATGGCTGAAGAAATGAAGGCTAAATGGATAGCTCCAATGCATTGGGGCACTTTTAAGTTATCTCAGGAACCGATGGAAGAACCTATTACAAGATTTAGAGCTAAGTCTGCAGGTCAGATAGAAAAAGTTGCTATTCAGGAAATTGGTGGGATGTGGGTAAGACCTAGAACCTAAACAGATATTTAGCCATGCATTCGTACAAATTAACTTATAAAAACTTTAGGGCTTGATTAGGTATTGAATAGAAGAATAATATATATATTAACGACATCCTATTTAGAAGTATCGGGGTTGAGTGAAAGGCTTGTTGATTGGATTGGGGTTTAGAACGTTATCAGAGGGCGCGCCGGTATGCCTGCAAAGAGGATATCAATACAATGTGTAGGTTGATCGTGTTATAATATGTAAAACGTGCGATCTGCGAAGCAGCACACAAATGCGTGATGTTTCCTCTTGAAAAAGGGAAGCAATTCTGTTTTTCATTAGTAAGTTATTAGCATAGAGTAGGAAAACCCTATCACGTAATACCTAACCAGTAGCCTGTACTGTTTACACTGGATTATACTGCCCATTTTTCACATAGGACTCAAGGTAACTCGGTGTAATCATAAACTGGTAACAACACGAATTACCACCAGCTAGTGGTAATTCGTAGATTCTTTGATAACTTGGAGTCCTATAAATCTCACCATTACGATTTAGAATTTTGACTGCTACCGTAAACAGATGAGCGAATGTGATGTGAAGAACCGTATGCCTTAGTAGGTCACGTACGGTTCCGTCGAGGAGCATGGGCGGTAATGCCCGTGTATACTTAAGGAGGAGGGGCTTTGCGAAAAGTTAAAGTAAATATCAATTATTTTACTCGCGATCGTTGGGTCCAAATAATATTACTTGTGATAGTCCTTCTTGTGTTAGGTAGGCTTGTAATTCTTCAAGTTGTACAGGCGTCCGATCTCAAGGCGAAAGGGATTGAGCGACGAACGATCGATCAAAGTCTTAGGCCAGATAGAGGTACTATCTTTGATGCACAAGGAAATGTCTTAGCTCAAAGTATACCGGTTAAGGGAATCTATGCCGACCCAAAAACATTGACAAGTTTGATTGAGAAAAAACAGTTTGAAAGAACAAAAGAGGAAGTTGCGAAGGAACTGGGAAGTATATTAGAAATTGATACTCAGGATATACTCAATAAACTCAATATGGAGAAGAAATCTTGGATTAGCTTAGCGCATCAAGTGGATATTTATAAAGCGGATGAAATTATGGCTTTAAAAATTCCTGGTGTGGGCTGCGATGAAGAAGAGAAACGAGTCTATCCTATGGGGATTTTTGCTTCCTCCGCACTTGGAATTGTGATGGGAGACGGTCATGGTGTGGAAGGAGTTGAATACTATTATGATAAGGAACTGTTTGGTAGGCCTGGGTTCCAGTCCCAAGAACAAGACACTAGAGCCCGTTCTATACTTGATGCCCTCAATCAAGGCGACCCATCAAGACCTGGAAACTCCCTAACATTAACTTTGGATTCCACAATTCAATATTATATTGAACAACAATTAGATTTAGCTCAGCAAGCAACCAATGCCAAGAGTGTAACGATTCTGGCTATGGATCCAATGACAGGACGTGTTTTGGGAATGGGATCACGTCCAACATTTGACCCTACGGATTATGATAAAGTCGCACCCGAAGTTCGCCGTAATTTAGCTATCAGCATGTCCTATGAACCAGGATCAACCTTCAAAATTATAACTGGGTCAGCGGCATTAGAAGAAGGAGTAATCCAACCGGATGAAAAGTTTCCCGATCCAGGGTTCTTGCGGATACTACCGGGTTATATTACGAACTGGGACTCTGATCAAAACGCACATGGTGACATTACTCTTTCAGAAGGAATGCAATTGTCTTCCAATGTTGTACTCGCGCAGGTTGGAAAGAAGTTGGGTAAAACGGCCTTTGATACATATTTAAAGGCTTTTGGTTTTGGTTCCAAAACAGGCATTGACATTTCCGGTGAAGAAAGCGGATTACTCCTTCCCCAAGACAGAATACGAGACTTAGATATAGCAACTATGTCGTTTGGCCAAGCCAATTCTGTCACTCCGATCCAATTATTGACTGCAATTTCTGCAGTTGCCAATGGTGGAACTCTTTTTCGTCCATATATTGTCGACAAGATTTCGACGTATGATGGTCAACTCGTTCAACAACAAAAACCTACCCCAGTACGTGAGGTAATCTCGAAATCAACTGCTATGCAAATGACAAAGATTCTGGAACAAGTTGTTACCGATGGAACAGGACAAACAGCCAATATTCCCGGCATTAGGGTTGCAGGGAAGACAGGAACTGCTCAGAAGGTGGACCCTGAAACAGGAGGTTATTCTACGACAGACTATATTGCTTCATTTGCGGCTTTTGCCCCAGCAGAAGATCCAAAAATTGCTGTGCTTGTAGTAATAGATACGCCCAAAACTGAAGAAGGACATCAAGGAGGTACATTAGCAGGACCAAGGGCGAAAGCTATTATTGAAGGTGCCCTCCAATACTATGGTCTTCCTGTATCTAACGATACTCAGAGTACTGTTACCATTTCTCCCAGCGATTCCGCTGTCAGACCATTGCCTCAACCGGTTGTCCCCGAACGTACACCCGTTGGAGGGGAAATTGTTATTCCAGATTTAACAGGCATGACTATGCGACAGGTAGGAGAGACACTGGCAAAATCAGAATTGCATTTCAACTTTTCCGGTAGTGGTTTGGCAAATCAACAGTCACCCCAACCGGGAAAAATTGTAACCAGAGGTGCAACGATTGAGGTTAAGTTTTCTCCCTTGGCACAATAATTTTGAACTAGAGAAGATATGCTAGGATCTATGCAACTTCATTTCTCAATTAGGGTATGCTAGGATGACTAAGCGAAAAATTACGGAGGAATGATTAGAATATGCGTCTAGACCAACAGATTGACTTAATGAAAGAAGACATAATATCTAACGTACAGGCAAGTATCCAAATTAAGAGTGTCAAAGATGTTGAAAATGCTACACTTAGCGCACCATTCGGGCCGGGTATTAAAGAGGCTTTAGAGTGGACTTTAGCATTAGGAAAAAAGTTTGGTTTCACGGTCAAAAACGTAGAAGGATATGCAGGACATATCGAAATGGGTACAGGTGATCTATTGGGTATTCTAGGTCATCTTGATGTCGTTCCAGAAGGAGATGGATGGTCTGTACCCCCTTATAGTGGAACTATTATTGACGGTAAAATTCTAGGCAGAGGAGCATTAGATGACAAAGGGCCAACATTGGCAGCTCTCTTCGCCATGAAGGCCATTAAAGACGCCAACATACCTTTGAATATGAGAGTTCGCCTAATTTTAGGTACAGATGAGGAGTCAGGATGGGACGATATGGACTATTATCTTAAGAAAGAAGAAGTTCCTCAAATCGGATTTGCACCAGATGCTGAGTTTCCGGTAATTCATGCAGAGAAAGGAATTCTTCATCTGGAATTCAGTAAATCCCACTCAGCTTCTTTTCCGCATCTAGTTCTCGTTCAAGGCGGAGAACGAGCTAACATCGTGCCGGATCGGTGTGATGTTACTATAAAGGAAATCTCTTACGATGATCTTGCTAAACAATTAAATGACTTCTCTTTCCCAGAGGGAGTTAGCGGTACTCTGGTCAGCCAGAAATTGGAGCAAGAGATCAAACTTATCTTTAAGGGAGTAGGGTCCCACGGAAGTCTTCCGCAAAATGGCAAAAATGCGATCCTCTATGCCTTAAAATTCCTTAGGACTTTACAACTGAGTTCTGAGGAACTACGAACTCTTGATTTTATTCTAGCACATCCTGGTACAGGCTTTCATGGAGAAGGATTTGGAGTAGCTCTAAATGATGAACCCTCAGGTAAACTAACACTTAACTTGGGTATTTTGGAATGGATAACTGATCGAGTTCGCTTCGTTATTGATATCCGTTATCCAGTAACCTACCAGCGTGATGATGTTTTTCATCCAATTGAAAAAATTGCCCGAAACGAGCAATTCAAAATCCACATTTTAACCCATCAAAATGCACATCATGTCCCAAAAGAGAGCCCTTTAGTCCAATCTTTACTCAAAGCCTACACTGATGTGACAGGGCTCAAACCCTTTGCCTTTGCAATTGGTGGTGGCACCTATGCAAAAGCGCTAACTCAAGGGGTTGCCTTTGGTCCTGTTTTCCCAGGTGAGCCTGAAGTGATTCATTGTCCTGATGAATATATATCTATCGATAACCTGCTTTTAACGACTAAAGTATATGCCCAAGCAATTCTTAATTTAGCGGCTGATCCTGAGAATCGATAAATCTTCCAGAAAGTATATCTTTTCGTTAGATTCTAAAAGTACTTATTCCTTTTCGTAAACCTTGAGCTAAATCTGATAAACTACGACAAGACAAGTTAATCTGATCTTATAAAACATTTTCCAGTTACTGAACCATTTCATTCAGATATTCCTCCTATCTTAGTAAGAATGAGTTACCCCCTATCGCTTTCACTTCTTTCTTGATTTGGGCGGCTCGTTCGGAAACAAGTAAGGGTGTCCAACTTTGGTGATTGGTATTGACAATGAGACCGGCCATAGCCACGCTAAGGTTTTCTGTACAGGGTAGTTGCTTGCAAGATTGATCAAATTGGATGAGTATGTTATCAGCCAATTTTTCCAGGTCTGAGGGTGAAGAGATAATAATAAAGTCGTCGCCACCGATGTGTCCGACAAAGGTTTCCTCCGTAGTTTTTAAGGATTCATTCAGCAAAACCTCGCCTAACTTCTTGAGGATTAAGTCCCCTTGTTGAAAACCGTATAAGTCGTTATAGTATTTGAATTTGTTAAGGTCAACATATATAAGGCCAAAGCTCAAACCACGCTCTAAATGTTGCCGGATCTCCTGGTCGATACGTAGGTTGCCTGGCAAGCCGGTGAGCGGGTTAGCTCCGTGGGCAAGCTGGATCTGCCTCTCGGATATAGCTTTCATTAAATTTGCCACTGAGACCATGCCGATCGGCTTGTGTTGGTTAGCCACGATTATGCCGTCATACAGCTGAGCATCCGAGCGTTGCATAGCTAAACTAGACACCACTTCTAAAGGAGTGGTGTCTTCCACTACTAGGGGATTTGTGTCCATTAAAATGGGAACAGTTCGTTCTAGAAAAAGTGATACACCATAGCGGGTACCAAGGGCGGCAAAAAGTTTATCGCGTTGCATCACACCAACTAAACGGGAGTTTTCAGTTATCCCCACCAGCCATTGATGTGGGTGCTCGCGGAAGTAAGTTTCTACAGAATTGACAAGGGAGTTTCTTTCGAACAAGGGTAAGGGCTCCACCATGGAAAGGATTGGATTTTGATCAATAGATTTATGCCGACGTACCGGATCAAAGATTTCGATTAATGCGGGATTAAGGCTCTTTCGTTCAAAGGTGGGTCTAGCAACATAGAATCCCTGTACGTAATCTACCCCTAATTGGACCACTGTACGCATTTCCTCTGCCGTTTCTACCCCTTCTGCGATGATACGGCACCCTATACGTTTAGAAAAGGTGACAAATGTCTCCAGCAAGGCCCATTTGATAGGATCAGCATTCACTCCCTGAATTAATGAACGGTCAACTTTAAGAAAGTCAGGATGTAGCTCCGCTACGGATTGTAAAGAGGAGTAGCCGGCCCCAACGTCATCTAAAGCTATTAGGTAACCTTGATTACGATAATGATCTAAAGCATGCCTGAATGTGGAGAAATTCTCTATGGCACTTCTTTCGGTAATTTCTAGCACAACATCCGTGGGGGCTAACCCTTTTTCACTAAGCAGTTTTCTAGTATGGCCAGAGGCAAACTCGGGGTCGATTAGGATCTGGGGGTTAATGTTGAGGAAGAGCAGTTCTCTTTTTTTGGCAACACTTGGAAAGGAAGTTATTGCTTGCCGTCGACAAAGTGTTTCAATTGGATAGAGCTGACCTATTTTTTCGGCAAAGGGGAAGAGGTCAGCAATACTATTAAAACAAGTGGATCCTGGTATACGAGCTAACGCTTCAAAACCAAACACCTCTCCGCTTCGAGTTTCGATGATTGGTTGAAAAGCAGCTTTCAAATACGTGTCGGGTTCTTCGATTAGGTGTGAAATTTCTTCGCGACGAGCAAAAAAATGGGGATCCGGTTCGGATTTATTTAGGAGGAAGGCCTCTTTCACAGCCGCATACAGTAAATAATCAGCGCTTCGACCGACTTCATTGATACACTGGGCAAGTCCGGAACGAAGGCTTATTTTCTCATTAACTAGTTTCCTAATTCTGTGGTTAAACCGTTCTTCTAAAGGGAGAACCCATTGCTGAATGACTTCTGTTATGTCCCAATGTATAGTTTCTCCAGGAACAAAGTAGACAACGAAGTCATCCCCGCCCCTGCTTTCTATATGAGAGAACAGATAGAGACCGCGTTGTTGTTTAAGTGTATGATTAAGTTCACGTTCAATTTCAGCCAAGATTTGGTTGCAAATTTTATAGCCGTAACGAAATTCTACCTCATGAAATTTAATGATATCAAGATATAACACCCAGATCGTTTTCTTGTCACTAAGTAGACGGAATAACTTTTTCTGGTTTACATCTACCGACTTAAGCATTTAAATCTCCTTTTTTAACCAAAACATGATACTCTTATTTCCATTATTTATAGTACATTATTACTACATACTAATGGTTAATCGTAAAGATTTAATGAACTGAATGTTAATTTATTGTTAAATTTACCCTATTCAAGCTTAATCATAATTTATTTATATTAAAAGATTACATTTGTAGTCTCTTTAATATTAAGTAGTAATATTAAATCAATTTTTATAAAAAACCAAAATTTAATAGAATTTAATTGTTTCTTAACATGGAAATAATACAATCTTTACAGTCATGCTTTAAAATTATCTTAAGAACAAAGGGAGGGGTTAACTCGAAAATGTATGAAAGGATTATTGGTCAGACACTCACTAAGATGACTAAGCTACTTCTTGCTTCAGCAGGTCCCTTACAATATTTTCTTGACTCTCAAGGTGTAACCCATGTTCGTTGTCTGGAACAGGCATATATTGTTTTAAAGCATGATGGAAAAGAAGATGTAGCAACATTATTCAATGCTCATCACTCTACGCTGACAAAAGGTTTATACTGGGCTGACAGCGGTTGGAAAAACGTCAATCATTTTTACAGCCATCCCGAGAAGCAAGGAATTATTGGCTGGCCGGGCGCAACGGCTGAGTGCCAGTACTATTTCAATAAGGCATTAACTTTTTCGCCATACAATATTGATAAAAGCATGTTCTTTTTAGGAGCAGCGCTACACCTAGTACAGGACATGTGTGTACCACACCATTCTTTAGGGATTGTTTTCGACGGTCACAAAGAGTTCGAAACATGGGCCGCTCAAAACTGGGGTAAGTTCCCTGCAATGAGGGGTTTGTATTTGCCATTTTCTCACCCTGCCCAATGGATTGATCATAACGCTAGCATTTCCGGCCCGCTTTATTCCTCGGTATCTCAAGACGAAGGGTGTTCTGAGGAAAGCTACAAAAAGGCATCAGAAATATTGATCCCGCTGACCATTGCCACTTCAGCAGGTTTTTTGAATTTTGCTCGTACCCAATTAGACAGTTTAACGTTACGTTCGCATAGCAGTCAAAATTAGCGAATCGAGTGGGAGGGCTAGGGGTGAAACAAATAAGAATTCTCGTATTTTCAGCAGCGTTTGGAAATGGACATTTCCGAGCGGCTGAAGCTATTATTGAAGGTATTCGGATCAAGGAGCCTTTTGCAGAAATAATTCATTTAGATTTTGGAGATTTTTTGAGTAAGCGGTTGAACACAGTGGCTAAAAACTTATACATGGAACTGATTAAACATACTCCTAAGCTTTGGGGCCGATTGTATGATAAAACGGCTAAGCTACAACCTAAGTCGCTGATGCAACGTTTACTTAATCAGATGGGTCGCACTAATTTTCTTAAATACATTCAGGAATTTGAGCCAGACCTTATTGTATGTACTTATCCCACAGTTTCTTCGATCCTTGCCCAACTCAGATTGGAGCAAATTCTTCATGTTCCGGTAATTACAGTAATCACAGATTATGCTGTTCACAGTCTCTGGGTCCATCCTGGCGTTGATCGCTACATGGTGGCTTGTGAAGAAGTTAAGGTTAGTTTAATGTCCTGGGGAATTGAAGCACAACGTGTTCATGTGACGGGAATCCCAGTTAGCCCGAAATTCGAACGGGAAATGGATCGAGGGCACATTTTGTCCAAATTAGGGTTAAATCCCGATCTTCCCATATTTTTAGTGATGGGAGGAGTATACGAAGAGGACATCGTGAAAAGAATCTGTAAGCAACTCTCAGGTTCTCAAGTTTCAGTTCAATCTATTATTGTGTGTGGAAAGAATGAAAAGCTCTATCACTTGTTAGAAGAAGTTAGTGTGCAGGCTCGTAACCTCATCGTGCGGTTTGGGTATGTTCATAATGTTGAGGAATTAATGGAGGTTTCGGATCTGATTATCACTAAAGCAGGCGGTTTAACAGTTTCTGAGGCTTTAACGAAGCACTTGCCTCTTGTTATTTTCAAGCCGATTCCTGGACAGGAAGTTGAAAATGCACACTTTGTGCAACGCATTGGAGCAGGTCAAATTGCAGGGACTGAAGAAGAATTGGAACAACTTCTTAACCGCTTCTTAATCTATCCTGAGGATATTGAGAGAATGCAGGAAAAAGCAGTGGCAGCTTTACCTGGTCGTTCCACAGAACAGGCTGTTGAGGATCTGCTTCATTTAGTGTCGCATTTGAGAATGATGAAAAAAATTGGATAATTAGTCTTAATACAATTAATTAAACATTATCTTAACATCGTTAAAGATTACAAAATATTGGTTTTTAAATGGGCAAATATACGTTAGTAAAAAAAGTATGAGGTGGTGTTAAAATGGAACTGTTGGTTGATTTGCATACCCATACCATTGCAAGCGGACATGCGTATAGTACTATTACAGAAAATGCGCTAGCAGCTTCACGTAAAGGAATCAAATTGATGGGAATGACAGACCACGGCCCAAGTATGCCAGGTGCTCCTCACCTTTTTCATTTTGACAACTTATTGATTCTTCCAGATGAATTATCCGGGGTCAAAATTTTACCTGGTGTTGAAGCTAATATTACGAACCATGAAGGCGAGTTGGATATGCCATTGAAATATTTGGCTCATTTGAAGCTTATCCTCGTCGGGCTACATCCGATCTGCTATCAGGGTGGGACGTGTGAACAAAACACTCAAGCTTATATAAAGGCAATGGAAAATCCCTATACAGATATGATGGTTCATCCTGGGAGACCTGATTTTGATATGGATCTAGAAAAAATTGCACACGCTTCGGCACTTTTGAATATCCCAGTGGAGATAAATAATAGTTCACTATCGACGATTAGAGAAAAGGTTGGAGCTCGAGAAAATTGCCGTTCTATTGCACGTTATATGGCAAAGTATAAAGGTCCCGTAATTTTAGGAAGTGATGCACACTTTTGGGATCGGGTAGGTGAGTTTAGCGAAGCAGTAGAGTTGGTTCGTGAGGTCGGGATTTCTGAACATCTGATTCTTAACACTTCGCCTGAACGAGTCTTGGAATATCTAGCTTTACGCCGTAAACACCGCACAGAATCCAACCAACTATCGATCATTAGGCGGAGTATTGCTTAAAGGTGAAGCTAACAATATTTAACCATAACTTTACATTCCGTTCATTCAGACTTTACATACAACTATTATGATATAGGTAATTGGTCTTTAGAATCAAAATTCATAAGGGGGCCTTTATTGGGAGGAGTTATGATGTGACCAGAATTTTACTTATAGAGGACGAGGTACAAATTCGAGAAGTCGTACGGATTAACTTAGAAAAAGAAGGATTTACTGTTATTACAGCTGTAGATGGCGAACAAGGATTAGAATTCGCAAGGAGAGATAATCCAGACCTTATTATTCTTGATCTAACGCTACCGCTGATTAATGCCTTTGAGGTTACTAAAACACTGCGTATACAGAAGGAAACTCAAGCTATTCCTATCATTATTCTAAGTGCTAGTGAAGATGTAGCGGACAAAATAATCGGACTTGAGCTCGGAGCCGACGACTACTTATCTAAGCCTTTTAGTCATAGGGAATTGTATGCTAGGATAAAGGCTAGACTCAGAGAGATTCATCGTAAAATTGATTTTAAAGATAACTTATTGAGGTGGGGAGAACTAGAAATTGCTAAAGAAAGCTATACAGTCACCTTAGCTAAACAACCATTAAATTTAACCGTAAAAGAATTTGAATTATTAGTTCTCTTTGTTACAAATCCTTACCAAGTATTCAGTCGTGAATACCTAATTCAAACGGTCTGGGGTGACCTTGCCAGCTCGGGTACCAGAGCACTTGATGTCCATATTAGTCATTTGCGCAATAAATTGAAACCTTTAGGACCAGTTCTCAACTCAGTACGTGGAGTCGGATATACGTTTACGAACCGTCAAAAAAAATAAGATTAACTTAACTTTACATTTATTTCATGGAGACTTTACAATTATGCAGTTTAATCAATTTGTACTTTATAAACCTACATCTGCTCTTAACCTAATTTCTACCATGAAGATAAAGAGTTAATTGCAGAGTTAATAGATAAATATACAATCATTATTGCTCCTCATAATATGCATCATGCGTCTCGTATTTCAGATAGAACTTCTTTTTTCTTAAGCGGTGATCTAATTGAAGAAGTTTACAAGTATTCTCTTTGTCCTGCTAAGAAAAAAACGGAGGATTATATCCAACCGATTCGGCTAATGCATATCTGATCTTAATTCTAACTTATTTAGAAAATCGCCTAATTTGCTTCTTATTTTAGGAGAAATTATGCTGTATAATTAATACATTCAAAAGAGAGGAGGATAATGAATGCCAACTCGCGTAAAATTTGATAATGATTTAAAGGACCTGCGCCTAAATATTTTAGACTTTGGAAACATGGTAGACCAACAAATAGCTCTCGCTGTTAGTTCTTTAATTAACCAAGATCTTGAATTAGCCAACTCTATCGTCGTGAGAGATTTAGACCTTAATGATTTACAAGCAATCATCGAAGAGAAATGTATTCTTCTTATCGCTACTCAACAGCCTATTGCCCATGATTTACGGAAGTTAGTGGCTGGATTCAAAATTTCTATCTACTTAGAGAGAATGGGTGATTTGGCCGTTGATTTGGCAAAGATAGCTATCAGAATAGGTCGAGAAGAATTGATAAAGCCCCTAGTTGACATTCCTCGAATGAGTGCCATAGTGCATGAAATGATTGACATTGGCCTAAAAGCATACGTCAATGAAGACTGTGGTGCTGCTGCAGAAATGGCATTAATGGATGATGACATTGACAAAATCTATTCTGGAGTGTTTGGTGAACTACGGACTATCATGATGGAGGAACCTAATAAGGTGACACAGGCTAATTACGTTCTCTTTGCTAGTCGCTTTATTGAGCGACTAGGAGACTATTGTACAAATATTGCTGAAGAAATCGTATATATTTGTAATGGAAAGAGAATGGATTTAAACGAATAGACCCCCATGCCGCTATGCGGTACCATCAGAGGATGAAAACGGGAGTCTTCTTTTTCAGGATAGAGTATGTAATTTAGTGAATCGTAGTTTATGTGTTTACTGATAGAAATTATATAAAAACATATCACTATGCTAGGTATTTTGATCTACCATTCAGTGATATGTTTTTATATTACCAAAATTTTACTATGTGATTACTACCACACCATAAAAATTGTATATTTGCTAAACTACCTCAGATAGATAAAACAAACATATTCAAAATTTCTGGGGGAATATAAAAATGCAACAAACAGGATTTCAACTTGAACACTGTCGTCCGAATTGTCCGAAATCAGCTCGTAACTGGAATAATCTTTATGCAGCATTGACGGCCAATCTAGCAGAACTTAATATACATGAAACTCTTGAAAAGAAGTTTAGTCCTGTTCTTCATCACCATCTTCCAAAAGTTTGCTTAGCAGGTTGCCCCAATGGTTGTTCCCAACCTGATATTAAGGACTTTAGTATTTCCGGATATCTAACTCCTCGTATTACCGATGCTCCGTGTATAGAATGTAACGCTTGTGTTCGTTCTTGCTTAGAAAATGCTATAACATTAGAAGCGGACAGGATAATTATAGACAACGCTCGCTGCCTTTCTTGTGGAAATTGTCAAAGTGTTTGCCCTTCAGGGACATTGACTAAAGGAAAAAGTGGTTGGATCTTACGTATCGGAGGTCGAGTGGGTCGACACCCACGATTTGCAACGTTCACTGGGCAAGTTTCAACTGATGAGGAAGTGGTTACGTGGGTTTACGAAACTATCCTTCACTATGTTAATAATGGACAGCCCCAAGAAAGATTAACACACTTCCTTGAAAGTACATTCACTTCAGTCTAAAGAGCGTGAACGGGCAGCTCGCTCGTGAATCCATCGACTTAAATCTTTTATATCCAGAACGGTAATATTCTTCTTTTTAATCTCAATAATTCTCAATACCTTTAATTCGGCTAAAATACGGCTAACAGACTCGCGAGCAAGACTGCACATTCCCGCAAGTTCCGTTGCGGATAGGGGAATAGTAATCAAAACTCCGTTCTTAGATTTTTGACCGTGTACATGGGCTAAAGCAAAAAGCTTGGCGCCTAAGCGTAAACGGGCGTCTCCTAGTGAAAGATTCCTAATTTGTCGGTAGGATCGGCGCAAATCCAAGGCAAGTTCACGGTAAAAAATCCACAGTAAAGACGGATTACTTTCAATAAATCGCATAAACGTTTGCCGATCTATAGCCAATACTTCTGTCTCCTCAATGCAAAGCGCAGCATGAGGATAAGGTTTTCCGTCAAGAACTATTTCAGGGAAAAAAACTGGGGGACTAAGAACGCGAATAATCTTCTCCGAGAACTCACCCATTAAGTATAGCCGAATTCTTCCCATTACGAGAATATAAACTGTATTACCCTCATCTTTCGAGAAATAAAGGTATTGCTTGGGCGCATAATGACGAATTCGTCCATGTACAAGGCAAAAATTAATAAATTCAGGTGGCATATTACCCGAAAAAAGTTCATTTGTTAAAATATCGCGAAGTTGTTGTTCTTTTAACATTTCATACCTCCAGCCTATATTTGGCGGCTTTCAATTTGTAACAATATGCATCTTACTATCGATCTTGGGCCAAGCCGAGAAAATTTATGTTTAATCGAATTAAAGATGCAACAGCTTTTCGTTATTATATCACGCATATCAATTACTGCGAACGGGAAATCTAGTTTCAGGTCGCTTAGACTTACCGGAAAGGAAGGATTCATAATGGGAGCTCACAAGAAAGTATCACGACCAAAATCCCCGGTAACCGTAAGGGATCCACATTATTCGGAGTTTGACACACATAAAGAGCGTAATATTCAAAAACCATTACCCCATAAAACTCCGTAATGACTCGTTTTAAAGAGGAGTGAGCAGGAAAAGCCACTTCTCTTTCTATTTATGACATAACTCCTTTATAATATTTGATGATGTTTGGACCAAAAAAGCTGTGTGAAAAAGAAGGAAATATCATATTTTAGTCGAACAATTTAATAACAGTGAAAACGATGTAAAGTCTTATTAATATAAATTTGTTAAAAAACCCTCAATAATACTGCATGTTATTCTAAAAAATTGATTCTAAAAGTTGTTATGCTAATTTGTAGCGTGAAACTACCTGAAAAGGGTTTTTATGATCATTTCTCGGTAATGAAAATTCACTAATGTATCATGCTCTTATTTAGAAAAAAAGCTAGAATATTTAATTTACTATATGATTTCTTAATTACTGTCATATTGACTTATTACGCACTCAATGCTAGTCTTATTCTGTGAGAAGTAATAGTATAATAGATTGTGCATTTTGTTACGTTCAGTTCACTTAAACATGATTCGTATTTTTCGAGAATCTATTGATTGCATATGTGAAACAAATCTTATTTATCTAACCAGTTATTCTGCTGGTGTCTAGTCAGATCTACAATATTTGTGTTGGAAAAATAAATTCCTTCTCACGCATTTATGGGGGGTGTTATGAAAAATTTTTGGTTTTTGGTATCAATATTTGGAGGAGCACTTTACGAGTCAGAGACAAGGTTATCTAAGTGAGGCTCGTCACCTCGTCTATCAAAGGTACCAGTGAGACTTAAATGCATTGTTATCAAGAGTCATATTATTATGGATTAATTTTGTTGCAGTAAGGGGGAGACAGTGTGAATATTGTCGTTTTCATCAAACAAACATTTGATACTGAGGCTAAAATCGTACTAGATGGTAACGGTAAAATCGATGCCAATGGGGTTAATCTAATTATTAATCCATACGATGAATTTGCCATTGAAGAAGGCATTAGACTTAAGGAAAAGTTTGGTGGCGAAGTGACCGTCGTAAGTATGGGAGGTGCACGTGCTCAAGAAGCCGTCCGCACTGCATTGGCCATGGGGATAGACAAAGGTGTGTTGGTTAGCGATCCTGCACTTGAAGATGCAGATGAGTATGCTAAAGCCCAGATCCTAACTAAAGCGATTGCCCAGATCCCTTATGACATTATTTTGGTTGGTCGTATTGCTATTGATGATGGTGCAAGTCAAATTGCCGTTCGTTTAGCAGAGGCCTTAAGTATTCCTTCGATCAGTAGCGTCCTTAAGCTTGAAGTTGCTGGAACACAAGCTACCGCTACCCGTGAAATTGACGGTGGGACTGAGTTAATTGAAGTAAGCTTACCAGCAGTAATAACTGCCCAAAAAGGGCTGAACGAACCTCGCTATCCTTCTGTTGCTGGCATAATGAAAGCTAAGAAGAAACCGTTAAAAACCTTAACCCTTGCTGATCTTGGATTAAGCGCTGGAGACTTGTCGCCAAAAATGAATGTTAATGAATTTAGTTTACCTACTCCTCGCCAGGGGGGACGAAAAATTGCCGGTGATGCCGCACAAGCTGCAAATGAATTAGCAAAACTCTTGCGTGAAGAAGCTAAGGTTCTGTAAAGGGAGGAATTAACATGGCTAAAGGGATATTTATTATTGTCGAACAACGCAACTTGCAAATTCGTAAAGTTTCATTAGAACTTCTCAGTCAAGGCCGTAAAATTGCGGATGAAACAGGGGAACCCCTGGTAGCCGTTGTGCTCGGTCAGGGTATTGAGGAACTTGCTCCAACTGTTACAGCAAGCGGAGCAGACAAAGTAATACTCATTGATGATGAGAAGTTAGCAGAATATACCACAGGGGCCTATACATCTGTACTAAATAAGCTCATTCGTAAAGAAGAGCCTCAGGCTGTATTATTGGGAAATACTGCCATAGGCAAGGATCTTGCTCCTCGGTTAGCCCAACGTCTGGGAGTTGGCTTGGCTTCAGACTGCACGGGTATGGAAACTGACCCGAATAGCTTCTTGACTTTTAAACGTCCAATCTACGCAGGCAAAGCATTTGCTCACCTCACATCAAACGTGCGGCCAATAATGGCGACGATTCGTCCTAACACCTTCCCAGTAGTAGCTCCTGATGCTGCTCGTACGGCTGAGGTCGTCAAAGAAGTGGCAGAGATCGATGCTTCTGATTTAGTTGCGATTCTTAAAGAAGTTGCTATTGCTGCTTCGAATCGTCCAGAGCTTACAGAAGCCAATATCATTGTTTCTGGTGGACGTGGCATGAAAGGTCCCGAAAATTATGGCATACTTGAAGATCTGGCCGATGTAGTGGGTGCTGCTGTCGGAGCTTCGCGCGCTGCAGTAGACTCTGGCTGGAAAGAACACAAGTTTCAAGTTGGACAAACAGGAAAAACTGTTGCGCCAACACTCTATATCGCTTGCGGAATTTCAGGAGCAATTCAACATCTCGCTGGTATGGGCTCCTCTAAATTTATTGTAGCCATTAATAAAGACCCAGAAGCTAACATCTTTAATGTTGCGGATTACGGTATTGTTGGTGACCTTTTTGAAGTAGTTCCTTTACTGACCGCTGAGTTCAAGAAACTGGTTAATGAATAAGGAATAACATTTAGTGAAGCGCCTTTGAGAGGCGCTTCACTAAATAGAGTAAGGAGAGGAAAGAATGGCAACACGTCAAGTGTATTGGAACGTTGAAGGACATCATTGGCTTTATTTATTCTTTATCATTGCACTTGTTATCTTTGGTTATGGAGTATATAAACGAGTTAAGCTCTGGAAATTAGGGCAACCTGAAAATCGATGGAAAGACGTTTGGCCAGGAATCATAGACGTAATAGTTTATACCTTTGCCCACAAACGAATTCTGAAAGATGGTTATCCGGGTTTAATGCATGCTAGTATTTTCTATGGATTTTTGTTTTTAGCTTTTGCAACAGCCATTATCACTCTCCAAGCAGATTTTGCCGTAAATATTTTCCACGGTTGGCTTTACCTTTTTATTAAAGTAACAGCAAACTTATTTGGGCTTGCAGCTCTTATTGGTATTATCGTTGCCGCATACCGACGGTATATCCAAAGGCCAGATCGTTTAGATAATAAACCAGACGATGCAATAACACTTGCTTTATTATTCGCAATTTTATTGACAGGCTTTGTCATTCAAGGGGCACGTATCGCTGTATTGCCAGATCCCTGGGCTGGGTATGCTTTTGTCGGGCAATGGATGTCTATACCGTTAAAAGCTTTGCTTAATGAGGCACAACTTTTGTCCTTACACGTTTTTCTCTGGTGGTTACATCTCGCTCTAGCGATGGCGTTCATTGCGTATTTCCCATATTCTAAGCTATTCCATGTTTTGCTGGGTCCTCTTAATCAGTTCTTCCGCAACCGTGGACCGATCGGAATTCCTGAACCTATTGACTTTGAAGATGAGAGTCTGGAAACTTTTGGGAAAAGCCAATTGCTTGAGTTTTCCTGGAAGACATTGTTCAATACGGATGTTTGCCTACGTTGCGGACGTTGTCAAGATAACTGTCCTGCATACTTGAGTGGTAAACACTTAAACCCGAAACGGATTATTCAAGATATGCGAGTTCTTATGGAAGAAACAGGCGTTGCTCTTCAATCCCAAAATAAGGTTTTAGCTCAAGCTGCCGGCCAAGAAGCTGCGGCGGCAAGCGAGTCCGAAGAGACTGAAGAATGGACTGGTCGAGCGCTCATCGGTGAAGTGATTCCAGAAGATGACCTTTGGGCTTGTACGACATGTCGTTCTTGTGAACAACAATGTCCTGTATTCGTAGAACATGTTGATAAAACCATTGATATGCGTCGTAACCTCGTCCTCATGGAAACACGATTCCCATCAGAAGCTCAATTGGCCTTCCGCAATATGGAGAATAACGGAAATCCTTGGGGGATAGGTTGGAGTACACGTGCAGATTTCCTTACAGGCCTTGGGGTTAAAACCTATGAAGAAGATCCTACAGCTGAATATTTGTATTGGCCCGGCTGCTCCGGATCATTTGATGCACGCAATCAAAAAGTTTCCGCTGCTCTCGTAAAGTTAATGCAAGCTGCAGGCGTTCATTTTGCCATACTGGGGAATGAAGAGAAATGCTGCGGTGACTCCGCTCGTAAGTTAGGAAACGAGTATTTATTCTATTCTTTAGCCACTGAAAACATCGAAGTAATGAAGGGGTATGGAGTTAAAAAGATAATTACTCAATGCCCACATTGTTATAACTTCTTAAAGAACGAATACCCACAACTTGGTGGAAACTTTGAAGTTATTCACCATACCGTATTCCTTTTGGATTTAGTTAAGTCGGGAAGACTCAAACTGTCTAACGCTGACAGAAAAACGGTTACCTATCACGATTCTTGCTACCTAGGCCGCTACAACGAGATTTACGACCAACCTCGTGAATTGCTTAAAGCAGTCGGTTTAGATCTCAAAGAGATGGCACATACCGGCGAGAAGAGCTTCTGTTGTGGTGCTGGTGGAGGCCGAATGTGGCTGGAAGAAAATGAAGGACAACGTATTAATGAAATGCGTACTGATGAGGCCATCGCTGTGAAACCAGACTATGTTGGTACTGCTTGTCCGTTCTGTCTTACGATGATTGCTGATGGAATTGCTGCACGTGAAGTCGGAGAACAAATGAAGGCTTTAGATGTAGCTGAAATTTTAGAAAAAGCATTGTAATACAGCTCAAGGTATGAACAAAATGGTTTGATTTCGAAATTGCTATATCAAAAACTATATCTTTTAAGACCAACTGATAATCTTTCAGTTGGTCTTTCTATATTTACACGATTCTTTGATAACACTATAAATATTTCGAAAATTTGGAACTAAAACCAGTCTATCTGAATAAAAATGAGGTGCAGACCCTAAAGCGGAAAGGAGAATTTTAATGTCCAATGCACATATTAAAATGATGTTCCCTGGTGCCGTAACATCACAAGGTTTCTACTCATTCTACCATTACATGATTCAACAAAACGCCAACCATATCTTTGTCATCAAAGGGGGTCCTGGCGTAGGTAAATCATCATTTATGAAAAAAATTGGTCAATCCATGCTTGAGCGCGGTTATGATATCGAGTATCATTGTTGTTCTTCAGACAACGGTTCTATTGACGGAATTGTCATTCCTAAACTAAAAATTGGTTTATTAGACGGTACAGCTCCCCATATAGTGGATCCGAAAAACCCAGGTGCAGTAGATGAAATTATTAATCTTGGGGAATACTGGAATGAAGAAATGATGAAAAAATCTAGAGAGGAAATTATAAGCTGTAATTTAAAGGTTACAAGCTATTTTGAGAGAGCTTACTTCGCCTTAAAAGAAGCTAAAATAGCATTAGGTGAGTGGAAGTATTATATATCAACATACCAGGATTGGAGTAAGATAAATCAGATGACCTTAAAAGTTCAAAGAGAGATTTTTAAAATTACACCTAAAGATCATGGCAAAGAACGTCATCTATTTGCATGGGGTCATACTCCACAAGGGAAAACACAGTTTATTGATACGTTACTAAACAGAACAGAGACACTCTACTTACTTAAAGGGCAACCCGGGACTGGTAAGTCAACATTCCTTTCTAGAATAGCCGAGCGAGCAGCAACTTACGGCTTAGATGTTGAGTACTATCATAATACTCTTGACCCTGAACAACTGGATCTTGTAATTATTCCTGATCTTCAAATTGCTTTTGTCATTAATTGTGAGCCCTATGCTTACACTCCAAATTTCAATGGAAAAATAATAAATTTGGATTTTGAGCAAAGCCTTAATATGACGCTGCTTATGGAAAATTGTAGTGAAGAAATTCGAGATTGTCAGATTCGAGTTAACCAACATATAACAAGAGCCCTTAAACATTCAGGAAAAGCGAAGGCTACCCACGATTTATTGGAGACATATTATGTACCGGCTATGAACTTCTCGGGGGTTGAGAATAAACTAGATTCTGTGCTTAAAAAGATCCTAACTTACGTTGAAGAAGAAGCTATAGCAGTCGTAAAGAACCTGCCAAAATCAAAAATATAGCCCTCCTGTAAAGTAGCGTTAATATCTAAAAAACTTGCTAAGGGTAGCCTTGCAAGTTTTTTTCAATTTTAGGGAATGCTAATTTAAATTCTATTATTAGAGTATATATACGCATTTTAGGTCTTCAATACATCTATTATTGGAAAATATTGTGAAATATAATATAAAAGAGCAGGTATTTGTCTATTTACACAGAATAGGACTCTAAGATAGCTTTTTTTCGCACCACCGAATTATATCTTGGTATATTAAGAGGAGGGTTAAACAATGAGTATAAAAGTAGCAATTAACGGTTTTGGTCGCATAGGTAGACTTACATTGCGAGCATCTCTCAATCAAACTCTCCCTTTTGAGGTAGTCGCCATCAATGATTTAGGAAGTCCAGATTTATTAGCCCATTTGTTTAAGTATGATTCAGTTCACGGAGTACTTCCAAATTCAGTTCAAATTGATGGAAGTACAATGATTATTGACGGTAAACGAATTGAGATTTTTGCTGAAAAAAGTCCTCTAGATTTGCCATGGAGTAAACTTGGAGTAGACATCGTTATTGAGTCAACAGGACGCTTTACAAATCGTGAAGCTGCTGCTCAACATCTTACAGCAGGAGCTAAAAAGGTTGTCATCTCAGCTCCAGCAAAAAACGAAGATATTACGATTGTCATGGGAGTCAACGACAACTTATATGATTCTCAGAAACACCATGTCATTTCTAATGCTTCTTGTACAACAAACTGCCTTGCCCCAGTAGCAAAAGTTTTGCTGGATGCCTTCGGAATTGAACAAGGGATGATGACAACGACTCATTCGGTTACAAATGACCAACGTATTTTGGACTTAGAACACAAAGATTGGCGTAGATCTAGAGCAGCTTATCAATCTATGATTCCCACTACCACAGGTGCAGCCAAAGCAGTTACCCTGGTCATACCGGAACTAGAGGGTAAATTAAATGGGCTCGCTGTCAGGGTTCCAACCCCGAATGTTTCTTTGGTTGATTTTGTTGTTAATTTAAGCAAGCCCACAAGCAAAGAAGAAATAAACGCTACCTTAAAAAAAGCAGCTGATGGTCAATTGAAGGGTTACCTCGAATACACAGAATTACCTCTAGTTTCGCGTGACTTTAATGGTAACCCCTCCAGTTCCATTGTAGACGGGTTATCGACTATGATGCTGGGAAATCGAATGGCGAAAGTATTAGCCTGGTATGATAATGAATGGGGCTATTCAAATCGCATTTTGGATTTTGTTAAGCTAATTGTAACGAAAGGTTTGTAAACAAGAAAGAGGGTGTACCATGAGAAGGACAAAAATTATCTGTACAATTGGTCCGGCAAGCGAGTCAGAGGATAAGATCCAAGCTCTTCTAGCTGCAGGTATGGATGTCGCTCGACTAAATTTTTCCCATGGAACCCATGAAGAGCACGGTCGCAGAATTAAAACTCTAAGGGAGGAAGCTGCCAAGATAGGGAAGCATTTAGGGATACTTCTTGACACCAAAGGTCCCGAAGTGCGCACTGGAAAAGTTCCCGAAGAAGGTGTTACTCTCAAAAATGGATCGGAATTTATTTTGGACACAGATCTCAGCCCCGGAAATCAGCAGAGAGTAGGTATTACTTATACTAATTTATGGCGAAAAGTAAACCCTGGTACTCATATTCTCATCGATGATGGTCAACTTGATTTAGAAGTAACCTCTGTGGACAAGGAAATTATTCGAACTATTATACTAAACGGTGGAGTTCTTAAATCCCAAAAAGGGGTGAACACACCAAATGCACTTATAGACTTACCCGCTGTCACTGAAAGAGATATTGAGGATATACGCTTCGGAATTTCCTTAGGGATTGACTTTATCGCTGCCTCCTTTACTCGTAAGGCTTCAAATGTATTAGATGTGCGTAGAATTGTTGAAGAAATGGGAGCGGATGTCCAAATCATTGCCAAAATAGAAAGCAGAGAAGGTCTCAACAATTTAGACGATATTCTTGAAATTGCAGATGGGCTTATGGTGGCACGTGGAGATCTTGGGGTTGAAATTCCAGTTGAAGAAGTCCCTATCAGACAGAAGGAAATGATTCATAAGTGTAACTTATTAGGTAAACCCGTTATTGTCGCTACTCAGATGTTAGATTCCATGATACGCCAACCGAGGCCTACAAGAGCCGAGGCAAGTGATGTTGCCAATGCAATTTTGGACGGTACGGATGCCATTATGTTATCTGGTGAAACAGCTGCGGGCTTATTTCCGGTTGAAGCAGTACAAATGATGGATAAGATTTCTAAGCGTACAGAAAAAACCTGTACTAATAATCAATCGACACGCCATTCTCGGCTTAACGTTGCTGAAGCGATCAGTTTCGCAAGTTATACAATCGCTAAGGAACTTCAGGCTGCAGCTATTCTTACTCCTACTCATTCTGGCTTAACGGCGCGTATGATCTCAAAGTATCGGCCAATTGCCATGATTGTTGCCGCAACCCCTTTTGCTGCTACGGCAAGAAAACTATCACTACAATGGGGTGTACAACCCATTCTCGTTCCTCAAAGTACAGGAACGGATGAAATGTTGTCAATTACAGTAAATACATCATTGAACCAAAACTTTATTCATGCTGGGGATGTAGTAGTTATTACAGCGGGTGTACCTATTGGTAAGGTTGGCTCAACTAATATGATAAAAGTTCAAATTATGGGGGATATTTTGGCTAAAGGGACTGGAATTGGTCGTAGGTCCTATTCCGGTTTTGCAAGAAAAGTAAAATTTCCGGAGAAAGATGTTTTTTATGATGGGGACGTTCTGATTTCAGAGACAACTGATGCCCTCTTTGTACCATTAATTGCGCGAGCAGGGGCGTTAGTCGTCGAAGAGGGTGGTTTGACTTCACACGCTGCTATTACGGCTTTACAGTATGGAATTCCGACGATTGTTGGTGCTTTAGAAGCCTTTTCCAAGGTAACAAATGGTCAGACTATTACTGTTGATGCCTTGACCGGCACGATGTATGAGGGTTCCGTTAGTATTCTCTAACACTTGTAACTAACTCAAGACTACAACTAATGTGTGCTTAAATGATATAAGTTTAATTGGAATTATTGAACTAATAAAGAATAAACGGGAATAGTCGTCAACTATTCCCGTTTATTTATTCACTATAGATCACTACTTAGGAAGGTTTAATGTGTCTTTCATATGCCTTTTAAATCCCTGGAGTTCGTGAGTGTAACTGCTTGTATTGGTCATTTGGTCATCAATTGTATCTTTATCAATTGTACTATGGGCACGGTCATTAAAAACTTCAATCAGTCCCGCTTGCTGTAGCTCGCTTGAAATCTCAAAGAGCGACTCACGTTTATTGCGAGGTAAACGATTGACAAAACGGTTTATTTTCACGGGTGGAACAAGATTTCTAAATTTTACTCCTCCGTACTTTAAAATTCGTTCCGGCAAAGGTAATCTCCTCCTTAATCTAAAGAACTAGATTATTGATCTATACTTATTATTTGCTTAATGGTTAAAACAAATACGTTTTCAAGATCTTGAGAATCAATATTGCATTAAAGTATTTGAACTATACATAGAACAAAAATATAATACTAGTAAGAGAGTACTTGCACTTTAAGGCATTGTTCTTACTCAATATGATGTGGTTAACTTATTATTGTATAGGAGAATCTTCTGTACCTTGAACTTTGCTCAAGGTATCTTTGACTTGTTCACGAATAAATGACAGATACTCTTGACGCAATGCCTCTTGTTCAGCGCGCTCCCATTCTTCTAAACCAATAGACCGTTTCTTTCTGGATAGCTCGTTAATTCGTTCGATAAATACTTGTATGGGTGAAGTACTCAAGGAAAGATCCTCCTTTCATTTGACCCATCTATAAGATTGATTTTTTGCACAATTATAACATATCAATAAAAACACTTACAAATTTATTACTTTAACTGGTGAAGTTATGATAAACAAGTATTAATGCACATATTTAAAATTTGAAAGAGGGTTATTAAATGGGATTGTCTTCAAGAACAAGTCTACGAGTTCGTTACGCAGAAACAGATCAAATGGGAATTGTCTATCATTCTAATTACCTAATTTGGTTTGAGGTTGGTAGATCAGAATTATTTAGGGACTTAAACCTTCCTTATACGGAGTTTGAGAAACAAGGGTTAGGCTTGGCCGTTGTAGAGGTTAATTGCCGTTATCGTAAGCCTACTCATTATGACGATGAGCTTGTTATAGTTACTGAAATCGATAACATGACTTCGCGAAGTATAACCTTTTCTTATCTTGTATATCGCGAAGAAACCCTTTTAGCTGAAGGAAAAACGGTACACGTTTTTATAAACGAAGAAGGTCGTCCTGCAGACGTCCGTAAATACGCAATCTGGCAGCGTTTACAACCCATTTTAGAAAAACAAGAAGTTTCTGTCCCTCCTTGTTCCTAGGAGAGCAAAATATACTTGATAAATCAATTGTATTCATCCATGTCTTATGGTATTATGTATACATAATACAAAGGAGAGAAGGGGATTTTATGTTTCTTGTAACGTGGATTGAAGGCGAAGAAGTAAATTATCGGTTCGTAAAGAAGCAGGAACTTCCAACACTGATGGCTATCTTTGGGCAACACGCAATCATCCAGAAGTTTGCATTCTAGAACAAAAATCCATTCCTTATCCTTAATTGAATTTAGCATTTTTCTTATAATAAGAACTAGCTCATCAAAACGATGAGCTTTTATTTTTTGTAAAAGTATTTGCAGGATTTGCCTAGTTTATCCAGAATACTACTTAGGTTATACTTTATGAGTATTGTTTGTTGGAGGTGGACCATGTCCTTTAAAGTACTTGTTGATAGCGCGTCCGATATCCCCTTAGACAAAGCTGCCTTAGCAGGCATTATTACAGTTCCAATGCCTGTAACCATTGATGGTAAGACCTTTTTAGAAGGGGTTAACTTACAAACTAAAGATTTCTATGCACAATTTAATAACTTCAAGGAACTGCCTAAAACTTCTCAGCCTAATCCAAACACTCTTTTGGAAGAATATGAAAGAATCTTGTCTGAAGGGCACGAAGTGGTAGCGATTCATCTTTCATCTGGTTTAAGTTCAACTGTTTCGACCGCTCAAACTGTACGTGAAATGACCTCAGCTCCAGAACGAGTGCATATAATTGATAGCTTAGGAGCTTCATTTGGCTATGGGTTGTTGGCTCTTTTCGCTCAGAATACCTTAAAATCCTCAGCTTCATGGGAAGAGGCAAAAGAAACTATACTAGAATATCGAAAAAAAATGCGCTACGTTTTTACATTAGACACGCTTGAGTATCTCGTTAAAGGGGGAAGGGTTAGCAAACCTGCTGGGTTTATAGGTGGATTACTCGATGTTAAACCTATTTTGCATATTACCCCCGAAGGAATCATTGTTCCCTTTGCTAAAGTTCGCTCTCGACGGGCGGCAATTCGTAAATTAGTCGATATAATGGAACAAGAAATAGTCCATCCGGAGCAGCAAGTGCTAGGAATATCACATTCAGCTTGTTTTGATGATGCACAGATCTTAGTTAATGAAATTCGACAGCGCTTAAATGTGAGAGATATCTGGATTAGTGAAATCGGTTGTGTTGTTGGAAGCCACACTGGACCAGGAACACTAGCACTTTTTTATACTAATCAGAAAGTATAACTTTCTGGAGTGTCTTTTCCGGCAATTCATGGCCAGCGGTCTAATTTCAAACGTTTATCGCATTATGGGTAGCGCATAAGTACACTAAGGCGCTATCTAAGTTTTCATATCAAAAATAGACATATCTACTATAGGAGGCATGCGTCGTTGAAATCCATTACTGCAGTTTTTTTTACATTATTTATAATGTTTAGTGTTACTCCCATAGTTTATGCCCAATACTCGGATCCACCGGTTATTCGTGGTGAGGGTGCTTACTTAATTGACGTATTGTCCGGTCAAGCTCTTTTTATGAAAAATCCAGATAAACCGTTAGCACCTGCAAGTACCACTAAAATTATGACAGGACTATTAGCGATTGAACACGGAAATTTCGATGATATTGTGACCGCCAGCTCTACTATGATAAATAATAAGCTGGTTTATGGTACCCAAATATACCTTGAACCAGGAGAAAAACTGCCGTTTAAAGACCTTCTCTATGCTACCTTGTTAAACTCAGCCAATGATGCAGCAGTTGCACTTGCAGAGCATGTTGGTAATGACTTGCCAAACTTTGTCGAAATGATGAATCAACGTGCTCGCGATATAGGGGCAACCCAAACTCATTTTCTTAATCCAACGGGTTTAACAGAGACAGGACACATCACAACGACTCACGATCTCGCGCTTATTGCGCGTGTTGCTTATCAAAATCCCGTGTTCGCCCAGTATGTACGTACCAAAACACAGCCTATCTCTAGATCAAAAGAGGATGTTCCGGTACTGATGGTTAATCAGAATAAATTGTTATGGAGAGACTCCACCGTTGATGGAATCAAGCTGGGGTATACGGTTGCTGCTAAGAATTGTCTTGTTGCATCGGCTTCAAAAGATGGACGCCAACTCATTGGCGTGATCCTAAAGTCACCAGGAAGTGAGATATACACTGATATGCAGAATATGTTTGAATATGGCTTTACCCAGTTTGACAACACGATTTATAAACCTACTGGAGCTGTCATTTCATCGATAATGGTAAATAGTGAACCTGTCGATCTGATTCTTGACCGCCCTATCTATATGACACAGAATCTCTACGCAGAGCAAGGGACGCTTAAACTTCGTGTATCCCCCTCATATACCAGGGACTTAACCTCCGTAAAAGCGGGACAAGTGGTTGCCCAAGTAGAAATTTTTGACGGGGAAGCTCTTATAAACACGTATCCTTTAAAATCCTCAAGGGAAGTTCTGCCCGAAGCTATAAAAGGTTCTCTGGTTTCCTCGCATCTATCTTGGATTACTGGCTCTATGCTTATTATGGCCATGGTAGCGCTCTTCTTAAATAAAAGGACAAGAAACGCTCGCTATTGGCGCAGTCGAGTAAAGCGCTCGAGAAGAAGAGAGTCCTAATATGTAAATATACTCCAGAGACTTTAGGGTGATAATAATTAAAACTTTAGACAAAGTCCATAATACTTTCTTAGAAACGTCATAGACTAATGATTGTTCTTGAATTAATAAACTATTCTAATGAGATTATATGGATTATAGACATGATTTGGAGTTGACATTTCTTGGAAAAAGAAAAGAAAGTTGTTACATTAGCCTACGGCTGTCAGATGTCCGAACGTGATGCTGAGACACTGACTCAGATTTCTCGACAAGAAGGCTATACTAGTTCAGATGATCTTATAAATGCAGATTTGGTAATAATAAACACCTGTTGCGTAAGAGAAAGTGCTGAAAATAAAATACTTGGAAAAATCGGTGAACTTAAGAAGCTCAAGGAAAAGAATCCGAACCTAAAGATTGCTATTAGCGGATGTATGGTTCAACAACCGGGCGCTTTAGAGCGATTGCAAAAACGAGCACCCCATATTGATATTTGGGCTGGGACCCATAATTTACACGATTTTTCTGCTCTACTTCATCAAGCAGAGCAGGGGAGAAAAGTCGCAGAAGTATGGCAAGAACCAAAAATGACTTTAGAATCGACCCCGCTCGCCGAGAAAGGTAAGTTGCAAGCAAACGTTAATATCATGTACGGTTGTGATAATTTCTGTTCATATTGTATTGTTCCACACGTACGTGGTAGGGAAAGAAGCCGTAAACCTGAGGAAATTATTCAAGAAATTAAAGACCTTATCTCCGCTGGATGCCGCGAAGTAACATTACTCGGTCAAAATGTTAACTCATATGGTAAGGAATTCTCCCCTACCTATGACTTTGCTGATTTACTTCATGAGGTAGATCAAATACCAGATCTTTTACGAATACGTTTTATTACTTCACATCCAAAGGATTTATCTGATAAACTGATAGAAATTGTAGCTCATGGGAGAAAACTATGCGAGCACTTTCATCTCCCCATCCAATCAGGTAGTAATTTTATTTTACAGCGCATGAATCGGAAATACACAAGGGAATACTACTTAAGTCGCGTTAAAAAGATTCATGAACTTCTACCACAGGCAAGCTTGACTACAGATATAATTGTTGGTTTTCCTGGCGAGTCTGAGTTGGATTTTGAACAAACCTTAGAGATAATGAACTTGATCCATTATAGCCATGCCTTCACTTTTATGTATTCTAAACGTTCAGGTACTCTTGCAGCTGAAATGGAGGATCATATTTCTCTAGACGTTAAGAAGCGACGTTTACAGAGATTAATGAGTGTTCAAAACAAAAAGAGTCTGACATGGCGGCAACAGATGATTGGAAAAACGTCTGAAATACTTGTTGAGGGTCCCAGTAGAACAAATCCCGAGCGTTTAGTTGGGCGAACTCGAGGGAATGAACTTGTTGTTTTTAGTGGACATCCAGATCATATTGGGTCATTGATTAATATTCGGATCACTGAAGCTGGGACTTGGACCCTAGTTGGAGATATAGAAAACCCTGAAACGTAGAATTTGTTTAAATAAGTAATTTAAAGCAGGAATCATGCTGTTCTATGTAGAATGTAATACGCGGAGGTGTGACTCATGACAAATGAAATTATTGAAAATGCCCAACTTTTGGCTGATGCCATTGCCCGAAGCTCCGAACTTGCTGAATTACACAGTATGGAAGATGCAATGTCGGCTGACCCTTCAGCTCAACTTTTGATTGCAGAATTACAGAAAGCTCAAGAACGGTTTATGGAAGCGCAACAAAGTGGTGAAGAGCCATCTGAAGCTGATAAAAATGCGGTCGATGAAATCGAGGCTAAAGTAGAGGCTAATACAGCCATAGCAGCTTATATGAAAGCACAAGACAAATTCACGGAAATGTTAGATAGTGTTAATGGTATTTTAGCTGGTGCTATTGCGAGTTCTTCAGACAGTTGTTCATGTGCGGACGATAGCTGTAATCCTGGTGGATGTAATCCAGGTGGCTGTGGAAGCGGAGGATGTGGTTGCGGAGGGCAATAATCTCAAGTCAAACCGCTAGAACTAGGAAAGAGAAGGGAAGGGCTAAATCTGAGCTCTTCCCTTTTAGGATTTAAAAACTTTGGTTTTGGTTCTCTTATTCTGAATCGTAAAACTGATTCTAAAAGGGGAGAAACAAGGTATGACTACCCCGATGATGCAACAATATCGAAGTATTAAAGCAAAAGCGCCCGATTCAATTCTCTTTTTTCGTTTAGGTGATTTTTATGAAATGTTTGGTAAAGATGCTGAAGTCGCTGCACCAATTTTACAAATCGCCTTAACTGGACGAGATGCAGGGGAAGGGAAACGAATCCCCATGTGTGGGGTTCCTTATCATGCTTTAGATAATTATTTATCAAAACTCGTCAATTCAGGCCATAAAGTTGCAATATGCGAACAAGTGGAAGAATCCAAAGATTCTAAAGGGATTGTCAAACGTGATATTATACGCATTGTCTCTCCCGGTACACTGACTGAATCTGTCTCTGACCGTTCAAATCATTATTTAGCCAGTGTATATTACACTGAACACTGGGGTTTGGCTTTTCTTGATTTATCCACTGGTGAGTTTACCATTTTCCAAACGACTGACCTTGATGTTCTTCTCACTGAAGTGTCTCGGATTAACCCAGCTGAACTTCTCCTACCTCCTGAACTTATGAAAAAGCGCAAACTCTGGGTGAGATACTATTGTACTGTGCGCGATCGAAAAACGTTTGATGGTCAGGCCATGCGTGATCACTTTCAAGGACAAGAGGGGTTGTTTCAAGAATTTCCCATAGCTACTCAAGCTGCTACAGGTTTATGGACCTACTTACTGGAAACGATGCCAGGTGTTGATCCAACTCATATTGTCGAAATAAAAACCTACCGTTCTGAACGCTGGATGTTTCTCGATCAATGGACACGTCGTAACCTAGAACTCACTGAATCTCTCCGAGGGGTTGAGAAGAAAGGAACGCTACTTTCTGTTCTTGACTTAACTCAAACTGCATTCGGAGGAAGGCTTTTAAAACATTGGATTGATAAGCCCTTACTTATTCAAGATGAAATCGAAGGGCGCCTAAACTCTATTGAAGAATTAATATCAGACTCGTTTCTCCGCAAAGATTTGTTTAAACTTCTTTCCGAAGTGTATGATCTTGAACGTCTGATGGGGAAGGTGTCTTACGGAACTGCTAATGCGAAAGACCTATTATCTTTGACGCAAACTTTGGCGTTGCTTCCCGAAATACGCGCGCTTCTTTCTTCGAGTGCCGCTGAAACTCTAAAGAATAAGGTTCCAAATCTTGATGGACTAAAGGGATTCGTCACTAAACTTCAGAATGCGCTTAATTCTAATCCACCATTATCCTTACGTGAGGGCAATATTATCAAAACAGGTTATTCCAAAGAAGTGGACGAATTGCGTAATATTGCGACTGGCGGTAAAGAATGGGTGGCCCAGCTGGAGAACGCCGAACGGGAGCGGACGGGAATTCGCTCATTAAAGATAGGGTATAATAAAGTCTTTGGTTACTATATTGAAATTACCCATGCTAATGCCAATCTTGTTCCTACTGACTATCAACGCAAGCAGACTTTGTCTAATGCCGAACGGTTTATTACTCCCGAGCTTAAAGAATATGAGTTAAAAATCATTGGCGCTGAGGAAAAACTTAAAGAACTTGAGTATGAACTTTTTTTAGCTCTTCGAGAAGATGTCCGGACGTATACGAAAATTATTCTCCAAGTAGCTCAGGTACTAGCGGAGACTGATGTTTTTGTAAGTCTAGCAGAAGTCGCAGTTCGCAACCATTATGTTCGTCCTCGGATAAAAAATGACGGACAAATTCTCATCACCGAAGGTCGACACCCGGTCGTGGAAGAAATGTTAGAGCATAGCTCGTTTGTTCCGAATGATACGAACATGTCAGGAAGTCAGCATTTAGCTCTCATTACAGGTCCCAATATGGCAGGTAAATCCACCTACATGCGTCAAGTCGCTTTGATTGTTCTTATGGCTCATATGGGATCATTTGTACCGGCTAACAAGGCCAGTATTACACTGGTTGACCGAATTTTTACGCGGGTCGGGGCATCCGATGATTTAGCAGCTGGTCAAAGTACTTTTATGGTAGAGATGCAAGAGGTAGCCCATATTTTGAAATATGCTAGCGAAAAGAGCTTGATCATTTTAGATGAAATCGGACGAGGGACGGCTACATATGATGGACTTAGCATTGCTTGGGCTGTTACTGAACACCTTGCCCAAAATCCTGAGTTCAACCCAAAAACCCTCTTTGCCACTCACTATCATGAGCTAACACAACTCCAAGATGATTTTTCTGGGCTCTTTAACCTTCACGTAGGTGTAAAGGAACGAGGAGAAGACATTGTTTTTTTACACAAAATATTACCTGGTCGCGCTGACCGCAGTTATGGTATTCAAGTTGCTCGTCTAGCTGGTCTTCCTCAAGAGCTGCTTAAGCGCGCCAAAACTTTACTTTTAGAATTAGAGTCTTCCGAACCTGTGCATAATCTCTCTAATCCAGTCGGAGATGTTACTCAATTTACACTTTTTGACGTTCCGCAAATCCATCCACTATTACAAGAAATCGAAAAGCTTCCCTTGGAAGATATGACTGCACGCCAAGCCCTTCAGTATCTCTTTGACTTACGCGAGCGCATACAATCTACAGAAACCATGTAGCTACTCGTGGTTCGTGGTTCGTTGTTCGTGGATCGAGGTTGAAGGAATAAGTCTCGAATTGGATTTACGAGTTGATAATTATTAGGTGGACAGAGTCCATATTTAAGTTCAATTTTAGTCGTAGTAAGAAATCGGTTATGGTGCTTATAGATCGAACATGCATATCGAACTACGAATATCGAACCACGAACATCGAATAAGGGGGTAACTTATGATAAATCGAGTAGGTATCGATGTGGGAGGTACCTATACTGATGCAGTGTTTTTTCACGACGGTCGTATCCTAAACACAGCAAAGGTGCCCACCCAATCTGAAAACTTAGTAGAAACCCTTATGAATGCTTTTGATACGTTAAAAATCCCAGATGAACAGACAATTAACCAGATCACGGTAAGTACCACCCTTGTAACGAATGCAATTCTCCAAAACCGCATCCCCTCCGTTGAATTACTCTTGTTCTCCGGAAATGGAATGAACGTCAATGCGCTTCCTTGGCCAGTAAGCTACTTAAAACTTAGTGGGGAAATGGATTTCCGGGGCAGAGAAATTGAGGCCCCCAATTTGAAAGAATGGAAGAGACTCCCTTCATCAGTGCTGCAGGATAATTTAGCTCACGTTGCCATCGTCGGCAAGTTCTCCCACAGAAACTGTCTTCATGAGGAACAACTTGCTGCCTATCTAAAACAACTCAACCCCTCTATAAAGATTGCCCTGGGGCATGAGTGGGGACAAGCCAATTTTTATCGACGTAGTCTGACAACTTATCTTAATTTAGGTGTCTCTGATATATATCATCAATTCGCCCAACAACTACAAGCCGCCGTAAGCGCCCGTAACATTCAAGCTCCAATTTATATCTTGAAAGCAGATGGTGGCAGTTTACCACTTGCCAAGATTCGACCTATTGATTCCATTTATTCTGGACCAGCAGCAAGTGTTCTTGCAGCTCTGACCCAGAGTGACTCCGATTCTTCTTCGATTATTGTAGATATTGGCGGCACAACGACAGATATTGGTCTTATTCTTTCAGGAGTTCCGTTACTTAGTTCAAAAGGAGCCCAAATTGGTGCCTTTTCAACCCTTGTCCGCTCACTAGCGGTCCGTTCAATACCAGTGGGTGGAGACTCTGTTGTCCGTTCAACAGATCAGGGCTTTATCATTGAACACTATCGACTGGGTCCCGCCTATTGCTTGGGAGGAAATGCACCGACTCCCACGGATGCGATGCGTTATCTAAGGCTTATTGACTATGGAAACCTACAACTAGCGGAAGAAGGGCTGGCCACTCTTTTACCGCCTGAAGGTCGAACGCCGCAGTCCCTGCATGATCTGGCGACTGAGATTATCAATAAGGTGGTCGACCAAATCGCGGAAGCCGTTGATTCCCTTAAACGAGAGTGGGAAGAAGAACCGGCCTATAAAGTTTGGGAGGTTCTCCATCCCCATGAAAGCAAAGAGTTTAACACATTGGTCAGTGGCGGGGGTGCAAGAGGAATTGCAGCTGCCTTGGGAAAAAGCCTAAAGGCATCCGTTCACATTGGAGCCTTCCCTGAAGTCTCCAATGCCCTTGGTGCAGCTTTAGCCAGACCCACCTTTGACTGTACACTTCATCTTGACACTTATATGAAGCAGTATCGCGTAGAAGAGACAGGAGAACAGGGAAAATGGACTGGATCTCTTCGGCCTCACCGTGAAGTAGAGGGATTTCTGGAAACCCTTGTTCAACAGCAAGCTGCACACTATGGAATTGAAATTCAAGATATTGAAAAGGAACCCTTCGATTTCTTTCCCATTATTCAAAATTATCAAACCGTGGGGCAAATTATCCGAGGGGCCGTTCATTTACGGCCTGGTGTGATCGGGAGGGTACAAGAATGAAACGTACAGGGATTTTATTTTTTCCGGCCTTTGATTGGTCATTGGGTGACACCCATCCAGAACGTGAAGAGCGCCTCCTCTATACTCAAGAGCAACTTTTTGAAGAGGGAATTCTTGACTTACCCCAAATCAAACAGTTTTCACCCCGTATCGCCTCAATAAAAGATGTACTTGGAGCACAGGCTTTATTTCCTAACCCGGAAGCGCATACGGATACCTTAGATCCCCATCTCATTGCTGCCGGAAGTGCAATTTTACTAGGGGAAGCACAAGTGAACGGTGAGATTGACAATGGCTTTGTTATGGCCCGCCCTCCCGGACATCATTCAGGGGCGACGGTTTGGGGAAATCGAGGTTTTTGTTCGCTAAATAATGAAGCTATTCTTGTGAACCATTTGAGGGCTCATTTCGGTAAAACAAGAATTGCCATTGTCGATACAGATGTTCATCACGGTGACGGAACCCAAGATATCTTTTACCATGATCCCAATATTCTTTTCATTTCCCTTCATCAAGATGGGCGCACGATCTTTCCAGGTAGTGGATTTATCAATGAAATGGGGGGGCCTAATGCTTGGGGTCAGACCTTAAATATTCCACTTCCTCCCGGCATTGGAGACGAAGGATACCACTACATTATGGAAAACTGGGTGTTGCCGCGCCTAGAGGCTTTTGCTCCAGAAATGATTATTAACTCAGCTGGTCAGGATAACCATTTCACTGACCCACTGGCTTCAATGAATCTAACCGCTGATGGATACGGGAGGATAACTGAACTTCTTCAACCTGATCTAGCAGTCCTCGAAGGTGGATATTCCATTGAGACAGCATTGCCTTATCTAAACTTGGCCATTTTACTTGCGCTCGCTGGAGAAGACTATCATCATGTTCGTGAACCCCAGAAGCTGAAGCGTTCCTCAATATCGCTAGCGGCCCTGAAGCCGTACATTCAAGAGCTCAAAAAGCAATATCAAACCCTTAAACCGGAGTTTAAAATCCAGAACAAGCCTAATTTTCCAAAAGGAAATTGGATTTATATTCCTCATTCGGTTTATTACGATACGGATGGCTTTCAAGAAACTCGGCATGATTACATTCGAGAGTGCAGTAATTGCGCTGGAACCGTCTATATTGAAAGCAGGAGGTTTACTCAAAAGTCAGTATTAGTACGAATTCCATTCCAGGCCTGCCCAGATTGCGAGGAAGCAGGCTATGACCTTTGGGACCATCTTCAAAAACCGAGTGAACATTACACTAGTGGGTTGCTTCAGAACCAGTTGCGTGATAAACAAGACGTATGGAATAGAGAAGAAGGACTGAGGCAGTTTTGATACCGCTGATTCATATTCTTGATTCCCACTCAGCAAACCAAATATCCGCAGGAGAAGTAGTGGAACGTCCTTCCTCTGTGGTTAAAGAGTTGGTCGAAAATTCTATAGATTCAGGAGCGAAACACATCGATATAACCATTGAAGGAAACGGAGTACCTTTAATCCGGGTGCGGGATGATGGCTGTGGAATCGGGATTGCAGATTTACCTTTGGCTGTAATAAGGCATGCAACGAGTAAGATCTCTCAGATTGAAGACTTAGATCAATTGCGAACCCTTGGTTTCAGAGGGGAAGCACTACCGAGTATTGCTTCGGTGTCACACCTGGAAATTTCTTCTCGTCCAGCTGATGAGATTGCTGGATTATGCTTTACGCTTAACGGCGGAGAACAAGGAGAGTTTAAAGAAATCGGATGCCCTGTTGGAACAACCGTGACGGTCTGTGATCTCTTCTTTAATACACCCCCTCGCTTAAAATTTCTAAAATCTACTCCAACTGAATTTGGTTTAATAAGCGACACCGTAGGTCGAATCGCCCTTGCGCATCCGGACATCGCCTTTTCTTTGACCCATCCGCTTCAGGTTGTTTTGCAAACGTCCGGGCGTGGAGATTTTCGTGAAACGATAGGTGCTGTTCTCGGTCAAGCTATCGCTCGACAACTTATTCCCATCAACACGTATCACAAAGATTGGCAGCTTGAAGGTTTTATCAGTCCACCGAACTTGGTCCGGTCTTCAAAACAAACGCAATTTTTTATGATAAACGGACGAATGATTCGTTCGCCGATTTTAAGTCGAGCCCTGGCAGAAGGGTATCAAACCCTTATACCAGCTAAGCTACACCCTATCGGTGTACTTCATTTGACAGTTCCCCCTTCTGAGTATGATGTGAACGTGCATCCCACAAAAATGGATGTGCGCTTTAAGGATGAGCAAGCCCTAACCCATTTTGTCCGTGAGACTGTATATCATACACTGATTGATAGTAAACCTTTACCCTCGTTTCAAACAAAATCGACCCATGTACCTATATCTAAGCCTCAATTCACTTCGCCAAGTGAACTCGTTCAGCTAAATTTGAACATCGAGTCTTCGGTAGGGGAGTCTACCTCCTTCGCCGCGAAGTGTTCCAATTGGGATGGGCGGCTTGGGCGAAACCCTCCACTGGAGGCTTTCGTCGCCGAAGCAGAGTACGGGGTACCACTTCCACACCAACCGCAAATCAATTTTTCTCACCAAACGTCGACACTTCATAATAACTCAGAATCTATGGTAACTCCTTTAAAAGCTTCTGAAAGCTTAGAACCCTTAAACCATATGTGGCCTTTAGCTCAGCTGTTTAATACCTATATCTTGGCTACAGACGGTAAAGTCCTGTTTATGATAGACCAACATGCCGCTCATGAGAGGATTAACTTCGAACGACTACTTAAGGAGTTCAAACAAACTGAACAACCCAGCCAGGCTCTTCTGATTCCGCTTCCCATGGAGTTTACGCTTCAGGAAGAACAGGTGCTGATAGAAAACTTATGGATTCTAAACGAAATGGGTTTTGTTCTGGAGCAATTTGGCTCACGCACCTATTTACTTCGTGGCGTACCCGTTCAAACAGGCTCTGTCCAAGCAGATCATTTGCTTCGCCAATTTATCGAAGAAGTCTTACTGAAAAATTCTCCACCTACCTTTGAGAAAATGTTAGAAGAATGGATTTATCTGTTAGCTTGCAAAGATTCGATTAAAGCCCAAGATTCCCTTAATCTGTTTGAAATGGAACAGCTTATCACAAGTCTTAGTCGAACGCAAAATCCGTATACCTGTCCACATGGACGACCCACGATAATTACAATGTCCCGTTCCGAATTGGAAAAACGCTTTTTTCGCACATAAACAGCAGTTTGTATGCATCGTGACAGGGGCATACTACCGGTAAATTGAGAATCGTTATAATACAATAGACGGAATAATACTGGAGGCTCGATTGCTTAGTTTAATGGAGGATGGTTAGGTGTGTATCCACTTGTAATAATTATTGGCCCTACAGGCATAGGTAAGTCTTCACTTGGTTTAGCCCTTGCTCAGAAGATAGGTGGAGAAATTATCTCTGGAGATTCTGTCCAGGTCTATCAGAAACTTGACATTGGATCCGCTAAACCTTCGGCAGCAGAACTCCAACTCGTCCCACATCACCTTATTGATTTCCTGGATCCTTCTGAGCCCTTTACTGCAGCGCAGTTTAAAATGTTGGCCACTTCACTGATTGAAGAGATTAGGGGCCGTGGACACGTTCCGATTGTGGTCGGCGGAACCGGACTTTATATCCGTTCCTTGCTTGATCCCTACGATTTTTCTCAACAGGGCAGTAAAGAAATTCGTTTCAAATGGAAGGAATTTGCTGCATTACACGGAAACTTGTTATTGCATAAGGAGCTTAAGAAACGTGACACTGAAACTGCAGAGCAGTTACACCCTAACGATGTTTTAAGGATTACTCGAGCCCTTGAAGTTTATGAATTAACTGGTAAACCTTTATCAAGCCAACGTCAATTTAGAGATGATGTATACCAGACGCTTGATCCATCTGTTTTGTATATTGGGTTAACTGCTCCACGAAGTTTAATCTATGAACGAATTAATCAACGCTGCGTCGAAATGCTTTCTCAGGGTTTAATAGAAGAAACATTAAATGTAATTACTAATGGTTATACACCTACATTAAAGCCCTTACAAAGTATTGGTTATCGCCACGCGATTTGGCTCATAAAGGGACTTGTTACGCAACCAGAAATGTTACGTTTACTTCAGCGAGATACACGTCATTTTGCAAAACGTCAATTAACCTGGTTCCGAAGAGATCCTAGGATCACCTGGTTCGATATTGAGACAGATCTGAACGTTATTCTTGAGTCTGTCGTTCAAGCTTGCAGAGCTTGTCATTCTCGTGTAAAATAGATGGGAGTAGAAATATAAGGTGATGGAGGAAAATATATGAACAAATCGCCCATCAATTTACAAGATACTTTTTTGAATCAGGTGCGTAAGGAAAACCTTCCCGTGACCATCTATTTGGTTAACGGGTTTCAGCTTAAGGGCCTTATCAAAGGATTCGATAACTTTACAGTGGTTATCGAGTTTGAAGGTAGACAACAAATGGTTTATAAACATGCTATTTCGACCGTTATGCCAATTAGACCGATTAACCTAGCGCTTGCGAATGCAGGAGAGTGAACTCGTTCAACTAAAGTTGAACGTTGAGTCTTCGGTGGCGTAAGTCTCCAGTGGAGACTTATGCCACCGAAGACGCTGAACACCTGAAAAAATACTTTCGCGCCGTAGGATGGAGTCTACCTCCTTCGCCGCGAAGTATTCTATCAGGAAAGGGCGGCTCGGCGAAACTCTCCACCGGAGGCTTTCGTCACCGAAGCAGAGTATGGGGTAAGACTCCCACTTGTAGAAGTGGGAGTCTTACGATTATATCAACACGATTACTCAAGGATAATCTAATAATACTTATAAATATCCATAATCAGCTTTTTATCTTTTGCGATTTTTCTTAATACTGCATAGTAAGATTTTAATAGCACCAGGGTTCTATCACAAACCCTGGTGCTATTTGACATATCGGTCATTACGGGACTCATTACATAAAACACACCTGTCAGGTACTTTTGTTATAATTTGCATAGTACTTTGACAGGTGTGTTTTATTCAAATGAACAATTCGAGTTTATCACATACGAAAGGGTATTGTTTGTACCACATTGTAATATTTCCAAATAACTTTGATTTCACGGGCATATCACTTTATTTTTATATTGAGGAAAATTTATCTGGAAAAGACAGAAAGATGCTTGCTGATGCTGTGACAGACATAAACAAAAGGTTTTTCTCCAAATCCTTACCGTTTAACCTAACCCGGGCTGAAGTTAGGAAGTTTGATGATTTTTCTGAGTTTTATCGTCAGAATCATTGGCCGGTGTATGTGTTATAGCCTGAGAAAGGGAGCAATTATAGAAAAGAGTGATTTTACATTTACTTAACACAAATAGAGGCTTCACTTTACATCGATATGATACACTGAATTCAGGCATTACATATAAAGAGCGACAGAAAAAGGGGTGTATATTTTTTGCAAAAAGTATATGTACTTGATTCTAGTGTATTATTGCATGATCCTTACTCAATATTTCTATTCCAGGATAATGAGGTAATTATCCCTTACGTGGTTTTAGAGGAGATAGAAAGTAAGAAACATCTCTTGGAGAATGTTGGACGAGCAGCCCGGGAAGCGATCCGTCATCTTGATCACTTACGGAACGACGGTCAACTTTCTCAGGGTGTCCTCTTGCCTAACGGGGGAAAGGTTCGGATCGAGTTAAACCATTACTCTAATGATGTTTTGCCAGTAAATTCGGATCTATCTTTGGCTGACAATCGGATTCTAGCGGTCTCCATAAATTTATCTCGTGAAGAAAAACGCACTGTCATATTGGTTACCAAAGATATAGCCATGCGGGTTAAGGCTGATGCTTTGGGGATTTTGACTCAAGATTATTATAATGACAAAGTGGTGCTGCCCCCGATAGTGGATGAGATCTTAATAATGAACTTAGAGGATGCAGAGGTTACAGCACTTTATAAAAACAAATACCTTCCCTTGCAAGTACCCTTGCTACCGAATCGCTGCGTAAAAGCAGTTTTGAGTGATGAATCAGTACTCCCCTTAGTTACGTCTCCAAATGGGGAAACATTAGTCTATGAGATGGGGCCAAGTAACGCCTCTTGGGATATTAGACCCAAGAATATAGAACAATCTTGGGCCTTGGAAATGCTCAACAATCCTGAGATTAAGTTGGTTAATTTGATGGGGCCGGCAGGCACAGGAAAAACTCTACTTGCGTTGGCGTGTGGCCTAGAACAAACAGTTCATGCAGAAATCTATCTTAGGATGCTTTGCGCTCGGCCGATTGTTCCATTTGGGAAAGATATTGGGTTTCTCCCTGGGGTGAAGGAGGAGAAGGTTCGGCCTTATATGCAACCGATTTATGATAATCTTGAATATTTACTTCGACCAAAGCGGGAGAAAGAGCGCGAAAGAGGCGGCGAATCTATTGTGGACAGCGCAATTGACCTTCTCATTAAGAAACGGCAACTTGAAATAGAAGTCCTTACCTACATCCGGGGTCGAAGTATTCCAAATCAATTCATAATTATTGATGAGGCTCAGAACCTATCTGCGCATGAAGTGAAGACGATTATTACACGAGCGGGTGAAGGAACAAAGATTGTGCTATGTGGAGATCCAGATCAGATTGATCATCCTTATTTGGATAAGGAGAGTAATGGGCTAGCCCATGTCGCTGCGAGGTTAAATGGTCAATCCTATTATGGCCAGGTTCGATTGATCCATGGGGAGAGAAGCGAACTCGCTACGAAGACTGCTGGGCTATTGTAACATCCAGAAGCGTTAAGAAGGAGGAGAATTCTATGTGTTTTAGAACTGAAATAATCAGGCTAGCCGGAGAGATCGAGCAACTTTTGGCTAGTGATCAGTGTCGCTTCGGCCAGGAGGGAGAATTTGTCACAAGAAAAAAGGAAATTCTGGTCATTCTCAGTACTTTATACGGTGAAACATCACGAGAGTATAGAGTCGTGCAATTGTCATCTTCTCCTGTTACGGCTGTAAAAGTATTAAACCATATTGCAGGTAGATCACTCTGCTGCTTCTGAGCAACTGCCCAATGGAGACTAAGAGTATTTTTGGAAATGGAACGTTCAAAGTTTAGGGTCTGGTTTAATAGAGATAACCCTGCAGAGCAAGCTGCAGGGTTATCTCTATTAACGGCATTTAGGTGATTATTGGTTTCTGGAATAATCAGATGAGATGAAAACTGGATTATCTAGATTATGTTTTTAAGAGGAACGCTGTTATTTTTATAGATTCTATCGGCAATGCCAATACCTTTGTATTGGAACCCGAGGGTATGAGCTTTGTCGGGTGCGAAAATGTTTCTTGTATCAATAATTAAGGGCGTTTTCATCAGATTATAAACTGTCTTAAGCTCTAATTCCTTAAATTCCGGCCATTCTGTCGTAACTATTAAACAATCAGCGTCTTTTATAGCATCCTCAATGTTCTTGGAAAAAGCGACTCTTGAATGAAGGGGTTCTTCAAGATTCTTTACTACGGGATCATAGACGTGGATACGTGTTTTCGTATCAGCAATTTTCTCAAGCAAATGGATGGCAGGAGAGTTCCTTGTGTCATTGGTACACGCTTTGAAGCTTAAGCCTAAAATAGCTATTTTCTTACTTCCTATATCCTTAAGTTCACTCATAATATAATCGATAATGTTTTTGATCTGTAATTGATTTCGTTCCAGTACCGCTTTTAACAGGGGTAGTCCGGCATTTGCCTTCCCCGCAAAGCAAATTAGAGATTTTAGATCCTTGGAAAGGCATGGACCGCCAAAGCCGGGGCCAGGGTTAAGGTAATGACTTCCTATGCGTTTATCGAGTTTCATTCCTTTTAGTATGGCATGGATATCGGCGTTAACCTTCTCGCTGATTTCTGAGATTTCATTGATAAAGGAGAGTCTGGTGGCTAGGTAAGCATTGCAGGCATACTTGACCATTTCCGAGCTCTTGGTATCGGTAAAAATCATTGGAGCATCGAAGGTGCTATACAGCTCTTTCATCACAACTTCAGATTCTGGTGTATCTACGCCAACAACGATTCGATCTGGCTTCAGAAAATCACTGACTGCATTTCCTTCCCTAAGAAATTCAGGATTAGAAACCACGTCGAAGGGTATCAAAGGGTTATTCAGGTTATTCTTAATAATCATTCTAGCCATAGCGCAAGTACCTACCGGAACTGTGCTTTTGATAACAATGGTCTTGTAATTATTCATATAACCCGCTATGAGCTTGAGAACTAGAATCAGCTGGGACAGGTCCGTATCTCCGTTTTTGCTTTCAGGGGTACCGACTGCAATCATGATCATGTCAGATTCCCTGACAGCTGTTTTTATGTTGTTCGTGAATACTACCTTATTCCTGTCAGTGGCCTCTTTTAAAAGTTCTGGAAGGCTTTCTTCGAAGATTGGGAGTACACCGTTATCCAGTTTGTTAAGTTTTCCAGAGTCGCCGTCCATGCAGATTACATCATGTCCGCGTACGGCCAGACCGAGGCCGGTAATCAATCCTACATAACCGGTGCCACCGATAATAGATATTTTCACCTGAAACTCCTCCTTATGCTATTTGCGACATTTTTGTTTGGCTTTTTTCCAAGACTGAGGAATAATCACTAACCAATTGATCGAATATGTGGCTCCAAGATTTTGTAGCTGCGTGCTCTCGTGCGTTGGTGCCCAGTGATTCAATAAACTGTTTGTCCTCAGCCATCTTAATGATGGCATCGGCCAAACCAGAGACATTGCGGGGAGGGCACATCAATCCATTATGACCATTGATTACATTGTCTTTAACTCCCCCGGAGTTCACTGCGATCACCGGTAATCCAGAAGCCATAGCTTCCAGCACGACATTGCCGAAGGTTTCGGTGCCGGATGGGAAGACGAATACGTCACTGGACGCATAAATAGCCGATAATTCCTGGCCTTTTAAGTATCCTGTAAAAACTACGTTATCGTAAGAACGTTCCTTCATTTGTTTGGCGTAAGGACCGTCACCAACAAAAACAAATTGAACCTTATCTGCATGGCTGGAGTTAACTATTCCAATACTTTCCATTATAATATCCAGGTCTTTTTCGGCGGCTAGTCTGCCAACATATAGGAAGATAATCTTATCTTCAGCTTTCAGACGGTACCTAATGTTCCTGTCTTTATAGTTAGGACTGAATGTTGACGTATCGATGCCCCTTGACCAGATACGAAGGTTTTCTATTCCTTTGCTTTTCAGGACTTCCCAAGTATCATGAGAAGGGCAGAAATTTAGTTCGCTGAATCCGTGGAACCATTTGAAGAGCCCCCAGACTACTCCCTCCAAGTACTCCAGATTGTAATACTTGAGATAGACGTCAAAATTAGTATGAAAAGAGGAAACAATGGGGATGCCTCTGTCTTTTCCATATCTCAAGCCTGCTAGGCCTATTCCTAAAGGGTCTGTAAGGTGAATAATATCCGGCTTAAATTTATCGGCTATCCGGCATATGTTGGCATACAAAGGTATGGCAAGTCTGCACTCGGGATAGAATGGTAGACTAATACTATTGAATCTTGCAACTGGTGAGTTCTCTGAGTTTACTAGCCCATCAATATATCGTGGAGCAAAAAACATATGCTTAATGTTTTGATCATTGAGATAATCACCTAACCTTTTCAGTGTGTTGCTAACTCCATTTACTTGAGGGAGGTATGTGTCGGTAAAATAGGCAATCCTCATATTAATGCCCCCTTTATATAGCAATCTTTAACTTATCATCAAGGCACATCGATAGAATGGAAACACAAACTATTATACAAACCATGAGGGCATTAGCCGTATCTAATTCAAAAGGTAACGGGTTTTCTTTTACCTTTTTTATATACCTGTCATGTGCTTCCTCGATATAGGTCATAATCTTGTTGGAAGTGAACTGGATAGCGGTTGGCTTGATAAAGTTGTGATGTTTTGCATCCTTTGGGCTTTTCTGATAGTGGTATAATAATCGGAATTCATAGAACAAATGTGAAACATGTCTACTCTCGAAGTACTCAGTATGGGCGTAACAAAAAAAGTCCGAAAGATAATGGGTGATGACACCTATTCTTTCGGATAACTGTTTCGAACATTTTTTTGACTTCTTTAATCTGAGGGTAGAGATTTTTTCAATTTCAGCTTGCAAAAAATCCATGGCTGTGTGCTTGAAGTGGGGAATTTTAATACATGAGGTTTTTAAATCCGGTTTGATATTTCCATACATGAAGCTGAAAGCGTCTATTTTTACATTCAATTCTTTTTCTACGGCACTTCGAATTGCTTGAGACAACTCCAGATGCATTACTATATTCATCACTGTCACTTCCTTTACGAAAGAAATATAATACAAATCCAGTATAAATCATCAGTGTTAAGGTAGTTTTATAACTATGTAAATCAAAAGTTAAAAATAGAATAATTATTTTAGCAATTTTTTGGTATGTAACACATTTAACTGGATGTTTACACAATGATAATCTGATTTTTACATTAATATTGTAAGATTAATTGACGAGGATGGAAACCTTACAAATTTCACAAGCCAAAGCATCGAGGCACTTAGGGGATTGAATGAGCCTACGGGCAAGGATAAATATGAGTTTATAAAACTGCCCAAATAATAGAGCAAAAGGTTATGGACCAAAAAAAGTCGAATAAACAATTTGTTGTGAAATCTTTACCTGTAACAACATGTGGACGGGATAATTGCGTCATTGCTTGGAGTGCTGATGAAATAAAAGGGAATAAGTTACTTACTCTCTTAATTTTTAACAAGAGGGGGAATCTGTCTTGATTGTTGCTATAATATCCGATATTCACGCCAATATTATTGCTCTAAAGGCTGTACTAAAAGACATTGAAGAGCAACAAGTTGACAGTATTTATTGTCTTGGCGATTTAATAGGATATGCCCCGTTTCCCAATGAAGTCATAGCTTTAATTAAAGAAAAGAACATTCCGACCGTCATGGGTAACTATGATGACGGTATTGGTTATGAACGATTTATTTGTGGTTGTGACTATAAGGATGCTGAAGCAGAGGCTTTAGGACATGAATCGATAGCGTGGACTAAGAGGCACACTTCTGAAGAAAATAAAGAGTTTTTAAGAAATCTCCCCAAAGAAATACGAGTTGATATTGCCGGTAAACGATTATTGTTAGTTCATGGTAGCCCAAATAGGTTAAATGAATACGTCACGGAAGAAATTTCTCGAGATTATGCCAATGAACTTATTACTCTTGCAGATACCGACATTCTTGTCTGTGGTCATACCCATCTTCCATTTACTATGGTCTTGAAGGATAAATTGCTCATTAATGTAGGCAGCGTTGGCAAACCAAAGCATGGGGACCCTCAAGCTTTATATGCGATTATCTCAATTGAAAGGGACGTAAAGGTTGATTTTCGAAAAGTACCCTATGATTATGAGGTAACTGCGAAGGCGATTGAGGCCTCTGAATTACCATATGAGTTCGCAGAAGTAATTCGGAAAGGAAAATATAATTAAACAGTGGTGGTGCTTGTTGCTAAGAAAATAAATTAGTTCAGGAATTAAAGGGAGCGATCAATATTATGAAGAAAAAAGTGCTGTTTATTTGTATTCATAATTCTGCAAGAAGTCAAATGGCAGAAGAGTTTCTAAGATTACTTTGTGGGGAAAAATTTGAAGTAGAAAGTGCAGGTTTTGAGGCTACAGAAATTAACTCTCTTGTCATTGAGGTAATGAAAGAAGAGGGGATTGATCTTACTGGCAAAAGAACACAAAGTGTGTTTGATTTATATAGAGCGGGGAAATTCTTCGGCTATGTAATTACAGTATGTGATAAGGCAAAAGAAGCAGATTGCCCGATATTTCCAGGAACTCCTAGAAGAATCTATTGGGATTTGAAAAACCCAGAAGATTTTATAGGAACCGAAGAAGAAAAGATGGAATTGGTAAGGGAACTGCGTGATAAGATTAAGACGATGGTTCAACAGTTTATCGATGAATACAAAGAATAACGAAATTACATATTTGAAACCGCATATTCTTCATCGGATATGCGGTTTTTTTAAGTACACTTGGTAACAGAGGCACGTTGAGGGTATCAAGTGAGAATTTAAATAGTGATATGCCCTGGATTTTTGTCTGAAGGCATACGTACAGGAAGACTGTGAAGCCGCTTCGATGATGGCGCTGATGGACGATGAAATTGATGCAGTGTTTTCTAAGACTTTTGAAGAATTAAAAGGAATTATGATGGCGAACTCTGATCAGGTTACTCAGGCTAATTATTTGCTTTTTGCCTGTCGATTTCTAGAACGCATGGGGGATTATTGTACGAATATCGCAGAAGAGATTGTTATCTATGATCTGGAAAAAGAGCTAATTTGAACGAGTGAACTTGTCCAGTTAAAGCTGGAACATCGAGTTTTTGTGGTGGGCCACTCTACCCCCTTCGCCGCTAAGTATTTCTATTGGGGAGGGCGGCTCGGCTATACTCTATCCTCCGCAGATAAACGATAAAGAAACATGATCAAGCCTTAGGGAGTGATCATGTTTCTTTTATGAACATTCAGCAAACTATGCTACCGTTTAGGATATTGGCCAAATATTATAGAACATAATCCCAAATATAGTAAAAAAGTAACAGTAATTTTACAAAACCGTAATTTGTACTTAATACTAATATTATACAATAATTAAGAAAATAATTTGGAGGTGTAAAGGTTATGTTCAAAACAAAGCATTCCAAAGGTATCGCGTCAATAATTGTAATTGGTACACTACTTATATCCCTTTTAGTTGCCCAGCCGAACCTAGGAGTAGCAAATTCAACCAACGAGGAGGTTTATAAAGGAAAAACCCCAAAATATGTTTTTATGTTTATCGGAGATGGCATGAGCTATGCCCAAGTTAGCAGTGCTGAAATGTATCTGGGGGAAAAATCTATGCCTGGAAAGCTCACTCCTGAGCAATTGAGCTTCACTAAGTATCCTGTTCACGGTGCACTTATGACTCAAGATTCTTCTTCATTTATTCCTGATTCTGCTTCAACGGCTACTTCTCTCGCTTCAGGTCACAAAACTTTGTCTGGCGTAATAAACATGGACGAGACTAAAACCAAGACCTACTCGCCGATCACGGAAGATTTACAGGTACTAGGCTATAAGATTGGTATTGTAACCAGCGTTCCCATCACTCACGCTACCCCAGCCGCTTACTATGCCAAAGTCTCCAGTAGAAATGATGCTTATGAAATTGGCAAACAACTGGCAGCCAGTGGCTTTGATTATTTTGGAGGCGGCGATTTTGATCAAAAAACCGGGCCAAAGGGAACCGAGCAACCGATCTACGAAATTGTTGAGAAAGCTGGCTATACCATAGCCAATACCAAAGAAGAAATCCTGGCTTTAACTAACCGTTCTGGCAAAGTCGTTGCCATTGATCCAGACAATTATGAATCAGCTTTAGACTATGAAATCGACCGCGAGGCAGACGAACTCGGCTTGGCGGATTATGTCAAAAAGGGAATTGAAGTATTAGATAATCAAAAAGGATTCTTCATGATGGTAGAAGGCGGAAAAATAGACTGGGCCAACCATGCCAACGATGCCACGGCTTCCATCTATGATACCGTCGCCTTTGATGACTCTGTGAAAGTCGCCTTTGATTTCTACAAAGCTCATCCTAATGATACTCTGATTCTTGTCACGTCTGACCACGAGTGCGGCGGTATGACGATTGGTTATTCTCTAACAGGTTACAGCACTCACTTCGAGAAGCTTCAGCCAGTAACCATGTCTTATCAGGAATTTGACAATATTAGCAAACTATACAAAGAAAGTAAACCTGCTGATCCAAAATTGGAAGATTTAAGCGATAAGATTAAAGAAGCCTATGGATTGGATATAGCAACTCTGACTTCGTACGAATCATCTTTGCTGAGCAATGCATTTACCAAGTTAATGTCAAATACAAAACCGTCAAATGATCAGGAAAGTGTCCTTTATGGATCTTATAACCCCTTGTCTGTGACTCTCTCTCATATAATAAATAACAAGGCAGGAATCAGCTTTGCCTCCTATTCCCATACAGGGGTACCCGTACCGGTTTATGCAGTAGGTATAGGTTCAGAGATGTTTGATGGGTACTATGATAATACGAAGGTTCACCACAAACTGTCTGCTATTACTAAAAGCGCACGGGTGAATAATAGTAAGTAAAGACGCCCATGAATTCAACTTGTTTTTAATTTCGTGCCTAAAGTCCTGGGCGAGACAAAACCGCTCAGGACTTTAGACGTTGTAATCGCCAGGAGGGGATATTTTGCAGAAAATGCTTCTTGAAACTTTGGAGAAGAAAGCTGCTTGTCTAAAAAGAATACCGTTGAGGGAACTTATTTTTAATCTTATTGTAATAACCTTTGTAGTATTTTTGGTACTCCTGCCATCTGGATTTAAAGAGAATACCTATTCTGATAGTATGCGAGCAGTGGTTAAAGTATTGGAGGTTAATAACGATAAGCTTTTAAAGAGAGCAAGTTTTGTTTTTGAGGGGGAACAAGTGTGTAACGTGGAAATCCTAGACGGTCCCTTTAAAGGGCAACAAGCTTTCGCTCAAAACAGGTTCATGGGTAGACTTGAAATGGACAAATCGTTCACTAAAGGGGATAAAGCGTTGGTAGTCATTGACTACACCGATAAAAATATTAGAAATGTGACGATGATTGATCATTACCGAATCAATTTGGAGAGCATTCTGATCGGAATTTTCGCCCTCTTCTTAATTCTGTTTGCACGGTGGACTGGAGCAAAAGCACTGTTGTCTTTTATGATGACTGTTCTAATGATTTGGAAATTACTAATACCTTTGCTTCTTAAGGGCTGGAATCCGATCATTATTTCCTTGTTTTTTGTAGTAACAGCCACTTCTATCATTATTTTTATGGTGGGGGGGCTTAATCGAAAATCCATCGCAGCCGTGTTAGGTTCTCTTTCAGGAACTTTGCTCACCACCATTTTGGCCATAATTTTTGGCCACAGTTTCAAAATTCATGGTGCAGTGCTGCCTTATTCTGAAAGCCTGCTCTATGCGGGATATGCACATTTAGATTTAACTCAGATCTTGATTGCTGTAGTTTTTATCGCCTCAGCAGGTGCGGTGATGGACCTGGCTATGGATATCTCAGCCGCTGTTCATGAGGTTGTGGAAAATAAACCTGATATCACCACGGCAGAGGCAATACGATCGGGACTAAATGTAGGCAGGACAGTAGTGGGAACCATGACAACGACCTTATTGTTCGCGTACACCGGAGGTTATATTTCCTTGCTCATGTATTTCATGGCTCAAGGAACGCCCGTTGTTGACATTTTAAATTTAAAGTATGTCTCAAAGGAGATTATGCATACTATTGTGGGAAGCTTCGGACTTGTTGCAGTCGCTCCTTTTACAGCCGTTGCCTCCGGAATTCTTTTAACAAAGAGACCTGTATAAGCTTTTATCCTAACAACATTGCCCGATAGTAATGGCTGTGAGTGTGGTCTCCATATTGTTTAAATTGCTATGAACTCTAGAATGGGTGGAATTGGATTCTTTAGAGTCAAAGGCTCGTTATATGAAGAGCTATCAGAAACGATAGGAGATGTAATAGTTGCGCATTAATAGTATATCAACCAAGATTTCTATAGTCACAATTGTTTTTATTGCTATCTTTATTGGTGCAGTCTTTGTGACCATCAACTTAACAATTGAGAAAACATTGAGGCAAAATCTTGCAGGGGAACTCGCTAGCAAAGCCAATGTTCTTAACAGTAATGTTGAAGATTTAAAAATCAAGGCCCTTAATGCAACAGGGTGGTTCCAGAATTCACCCAGACTGGTTAATGCATTTGAGAATAACGACCGACAAGATGCACTTAAGGTCGGACAACTAGCGCTAAAGTCTATGGGACTTGATTATCTTGTCATAACTGATAAGCATGGTAAAGTATTTATCCGTGCCCATGATCCGGCTACATATGATGACAGCATCGCAAAACAAGTAAACATACAAAAAGCGCTAAAGGGTGATAGTTCTGTTGGTATCGAGGAAGGAGCGGTTGTAAAATATTCAATTCGTGCCGGAGCCCCCTTGAAAGATAAAGAGGGGAACATTATTGGTGCCATATCATTGGGGTATGTTCTTTCTAATAATGAATTCGTTAGTCAGCAAAAGACATTCTTTAATTGTGATGCAACGATATTCTTCGGTAATGAAAGGATAGCTACAACAATTGTAGATCGTGCTGGAAAGAGCGTCGTTGGGACAAAACAGGATGACGCGAGTATTATCGAAACAGTATTAAAAAACGGAAAGCAATTTCAAGGGGAAGCGACGATTCAGAATTCCAGATATTTCGTCGTTTATTCACCAATTATCAATGTCAATGGAAAACCATCAGGGATGCTTTTTCTAGGCCAAAAGGCCGATATTATCAGTAATATCGCCAATCTACTCATTAAAAATCAAGCCATAGTTTTAGTTGCACTTGGCATTATATTAGTGGTTTGCATCATCTTACTGGTTAGACAGTTGGTGGTAAAGAAAGTGCTTTTTATTACTGAAGTTTTTAAAGAAGTGGCTGAGGGTCGAGGAGACCTTACAAAAAGGGTTGCCATAACCTCAAAAGATGAAATAGGTGACCTATCTGAATACTTCAATGTCTTTATATCCGGCATCCATGAATTAGTTAAAATGATAATCCACGAAACTGATACTGTGAACCAAGCCATAGCTATCTCTCAAGAAAACATTTTTGGGTTAACAACCGATCTAGAGGATGTTAACGCTTCAGTACAACAATTATCCGCAGGAATGGAAGAAACGGCTTCTTCGACCCACGAGATTAGTGCTACTCATGATCAAATCGAAGTAGCAGTCGAAACGATCTCAGAAAAGGCTCAGATAGGTGCTGTCTCAGCCACCGAGATTAACAACAAAGCAAATACTTTAAAAGACAATGCTGAAAATTCGCAAAAGCATGCCCATGAAGTGCGACTCGCCATTGATCGGACCATGAATGAAGCGATAGAGAGAACAAAAGAAGTTGAGAAAATCAGGACCTTGTCGGATTCTATCTTGAAGATTTCATCCCAAACAAATCTCTTAGCTTTAAATGCAGCCATTGAAGCGGCGAGAGCAGGATATGCGGGCAGAGGTTTCGCAGTAGTTGCCGAGGAAATAAAAAAACTAGCTGAGAATTCAAACAAAATTGTCAATGAAATTATGGACACAACGAATATTGTTTTTGATGCTGTGAATAGTTTAGCTGATGCTTCAAGGGAAACATTGATATTTATTGATCATCAAGTCGTAGAAGGGTATAAGGATTTAGTTTTAACGGGTGAAAGCTATGAAAAGGATTCAGTCTTGATTGAAGGGTTAGTAACTGATCTGAGTGCTACCTCAGAGCAACTTTTCGCTTCTATAAAATCGGTTTCGGAAGGGATTAGCGAAATATCAAAAGCAAGTACTGAGGGCGCAGCAGGAACTAGCCAAATTGCGATTAAAATATCAATAGTTAGTGATAAATCCCAGGGAATTAAAGTTGAGACTGACCATGTCAGGCTCAGTGCTTTAAACTTAAAGGAGATTGTCTCTAGGTTCAAAGTGTAAATTTCTAAGGGTAAATGAAAATAAATCCTTAAGCTGCCCGCCGCCATCTATTATCATTTGAAAAGGATGGAGGAGGAAGGCCTGTTGTCTGTAAATGCGGCTCTAAACGACAGTTTAAAGATAGATGGCATGAGATTAGAAGTAGAAGAACGGATTAGTAGATTAGCTGCTATGTTATTGGATAAGTTTAACAAGTTCCTTACTAAGAGTTAACATATCCATAACACACAAGTCTTTATCGTTTAGTATAATGAGAATTGTGAAAATGACAATCATACTATAAATTATGAGGAGGATTTACTAATGTTCAAAAGGATTCTAGTGCTATTATTAGTTCTAAGTTTAGCAGTTACTATGGCGGGATGCGGCCAATCGTCAGAGACCACAGAAAAACCAGCACAAGAAGAACCAACAGTAGAACAACTTAGCGGTACCGTAATTATTGATGGCTCTGGTACAGTTTATCCATTAATGGCCCATATCGCAGAAGAGTACATGACTAAAGTACAGCCTAAAGTAAGTGTTCAAGTAGGACGTGCAGGTTCCAGTGCTGGTTTCAAAAAGTTCATTCCTGGAGAAATAGATTTCTCTGATGCTTCAAGAGCGATTAAAGACGAGGAAATAGCTGCTCTTGAAGAAGCACAAGGATTAAAGTATAGCAATGATATTATGGAATTCAAAGTGGCTCTTGATGGTTTAACGATGGTCATCAACAAAGATAATACTTGGGCCAAAGAAATGACCAAAGACGAAGTCGTGAACATGTACCTGTCAGGACAATATAAAGCTGATGACAAAGTTCTTTGGTCAGATATCAAATCTGACTGGCCTAAGGAAGAGATCAAATTCTATGGACCCAACGAAAACCACGGAACTTATGAGTTCTTCTTTGAAACTATTTTGAAAAAGAAAGAAATGGTAAAGACAGCTAACCTTCAGCAAGAATACTCAACACTGGTTGACTTAGTTTCCAAAGATAAAAATGCTATTGCGTTCTTCGGATTTGGATACTATGTGACAAATACAGACAAGCTTCAAGCAGTTGCTGTAGATTTCGGTCAAGGTCCGGTTGAACCTACTCTGAAAACAATTGGAGAAGACCTTCCTTACGCTGGATTTACCCGTCCTGTATTCACTTATCTGAATGTCGCACATGCTAAGGAAAAACCAGAAATATTAGATTATGCAAAGTATGTCGTATCAGACCAAGGGTGTGAAAGATTAGCAGGAGAAAATGGATTTGCGCCTCTGCCTTCATCAGTTTACAAAGGTTATCTTGAGCAACTAAATGCAATTAAATAAATCTCAATAATAGTTTAACTTTAAGATGAGAAGTATTGTAGTCTTCTCATCTTAAAGTTGTCTTAAAGATGAGCGACTGATCAGATAAAATTTCAGGACGGAGAGAGTTTGATGAGTGAAAGTAATCATGTCAGGGATATAATCAGAAATAATATAAAACACAGAAATAATCGCTTAGAAATCATTATGCCTAAGTTATTTTTGATAGCAGGCTCAATCTCAATATTTACAACTATTGGCATTGTCTTGACGTTGCTGATTGATGCCTATCACTTTTTTGAACAAGTGCCTATCAGAGAGATTTTCAGTACAAAGTTAGCCCCTTTAGGTGTTAACCCTTCTTTTGGAATATTACCCTTAATTAATGGAACTATTATTACTTCGTTGATAGCGATGATTGTAGCAGTTCCGGTAGGATTAACTGCTGCAATGTATTTAAGTGAATTCTCTTCAGAGAATACAAGAAAAATCATAAAACCTATTATGGAGGTTTTAGCAGGTATTCCCACAATAGTTTATGGTTTTTTTGCTTATTCTTTTGTTACGCCATTGCTAATGAAGCTAATACCTACCCTTGAACCCAAAAATGCTCTAAGCCCAGGGATAGTTATGGGTATCATGATTATTCCCCTTGTTACATCCTTATCTGAAGATGCCATGAGTTCTGTTCCTAATGACATGAGGGAAGGTGCTCTTGCACTTGGTTCAACAAGATTAGAAGTAACTTTAAAAGTTGTGATTCCAGCTGCGATTTCTGGTATTATGGCTTCTTTTGTTTTAGCTATTTCCAGGGCAATTGGAGAAACAATGATTGTGACAATTGCCAGCGGGAGTTCAAAAAATTTCACACTCGATATTACACAATCCATGCAGACAATGACAGCCTATATTGTTGAATTTACAAGTGGCGATGCAGGGATAGGAACAGGGTATTATAGTTTATATGCTGTAGGTTTAGTATTATTTATTTTTACCCTTATGATGAATTTGCTGTCGCGATACATCTCTCGTAAGTATAGGGAGGAATACTAATCATGAATCATCATAATAACTCAGAAAATAATGAGAAAAATATTGAGTTGGATAATGAAGGTAAGTTAAAAACCTTTTTTAATAAAGACATTACTACTAAAAGAATGAATCATCGTATTCTTCTAGATAAAGTTGGAAAAAAACTGTTTTCTGTATCTATCCTATTTGCTTTACTAATATTAGTAATCTTATTTTACAGAATAGGGGTACAAAGTATCGGATGGTTAGACCTGCAATTTTTAACAAGTAATCTATCCATCTTTCCGGAAAAAGCTGGAATATTTGGTGTTTTAATCGGTTCATTTTTACTAATGGTAGTAGTTATACCTGTAACTCTGCTCTTAGGAATATCAACAGCTATTTATTTAGAAGAATATGCAAAAAAAGGACGATTCCAAGCATTTGTCGATATCAATATTTCTAATTTAGCAGGTGTACCTTCGGTTATCTTTGGATTACTTGGATTAACGGTTTTTGGGAGATTGCTTAACTTGGGTTCCAGCATACTTGCAGGCGGATTAACACTGTCTTTATTAGTACTGCCTATTATTGTTGCAGCAGGTCAAGAAGCAATCAGAGCAGTACCTGGCTTTTTGAGAGATGGAGCCTATGCTATGGGAGCAACTAAGTGGACTACAGTAAGAACGGTTGTTTTACCATCAGCCTTACCAGGGATTTTGACTGGATCTATTCTGGCTGTTTCAAGAGCTATAGGAGAAACGGCACCTCTCGTTGTTCTTGGTATACCAGCTTTGATCCTTAGAGTACCGAATAGTTTAATGTCTGATTTTACTGCTTTGCCCATTCAGATTTATTATTGGACACTTGATACAGTTCTAACACCAGAGTATGCAAATATGGCCGCAGCTACCATCGTGGTATTGCTGGTGTTATTATTTTTATTAAATTCAGTAGCAATTGTAATAAGAAACAAGTATCAAAGACGATATTAATATGGAGAGGAATGCTTTGTTAATGTTAAACGAAAAAAACAATAATAATAATCATCAGAATAACATTGTGTATGACGTTAAAAACTTAAATCTCTGGTATGGCGATGTCCAGGGACTTAAGGATATAAACCTAACAATAAGGGAAAATCAAGTTACTGCGATTATCGGACCTTCAGGATGTGGTAAATCAACGTTTATTAAGACACTGAATCGTATGGTGGATAATATTCCTGCTGTAAGAACATCAGGAGAGGTCCTTTATTATGGGACAAATATTTTTAGCGATACACTCAGGGTAGAAGAGCTAAGAACTTCAGTGGGTATGGTTTTTCAAAAACCGAATCCATTTCCCAAATCCATTTATGAAAATGTTGTCTATGGTCCAAAGATACATGGAATTAGCGACAAAAAAATATTATCTGAAATTACTGAAACAAGTCTTAAGAGTGCTTCTTTATGGGAAGAGGTTAAAGACCGGTTACATACCAATGCCTATGGACTTTCAGGTGGTCAGCAACAAAGACTTTGTATTGCTAGATCCCTTGCAATTCAACCGGAAGTTCTATTGATGGATGAACCGACCTCTGCTTTGGATCCAATTGCTACGAATAAGATTGAAGAATTAATTAATGAACTGAAAAAATATTATACAATTGTTATAGTTACACATAATATGCAACAAGCAGCTCGAATAGCTGATTCAACAGCGTTTTTTCTCAACGGAGAATTAGTGGAGCACGGCCCTACTTCTGAAATCTTTACAAATCCGAGAGACAAACGTACGGATGATTACATTTCTGGGCGTTTCGGATAAGATGCGCTGTCCAAGACGATAAGCGGACGAGCTTATCGCCACACTGCAACTCATTACTCATACTCCTGCAGTGTGGATTGGACGAGTGTCCCTGTAGCCCACGAAAACACTGTTTTCGCACGGATTACCATTCTTGCAGACACTGTCTTCGTACGTATTAACCTTCTTGCAGGATGGCGAGAAGGGACCGCTGTCCAAGACTCGAACAAGGATGTTCGAGATCAGATCATTGGCAAGGATGGCCAACGATCGTCAGTTGGTTTTGATAGATTTCTGATAGGATAACTGTTAACTAAGGAAGAGAATAAGCAGAGGAGGGGCTACGATGCCAACTCGCCAGAGATTTGATCATGACTTAGAGGAACTGCGAGCAAATATTCTAGAACTTGGTAAGATGGTAGAACAATCAATTGCTCTTTCAATAGAGTCACTCGCAAATCAAAACATGGATTTGGCGAATAAAACCGTGTTAGGGGATCTTGTGGTGAATGATCAACAAGCCATCATTGAAGAAAAGTGTATCTTGTTAATCGCTACCCAGCAGCCTTCTGCCCGAGATTTACGCAAACTGGTAGCCGGGTTCAAGATTTCGATTTATTTAGAAAGAATGGGGGATTTGTCGGTAGACTTGGCCAAGATAACTCTTAGAATCGGCCAAGATCAGCTGATCAAGCCCTTAATTGACATTCCCCGTATGAGCATATTGGTACAGGAAATGCTCAACAAAGGGCTGAAGGCATACGTACAGGAAGACTGTGAAGCTGCTTCGATGATGGCGCTGATGGACGATGAAATTGATGCAGTGTATTCTAAGACTTTTGAAGAATTAAAAGGAATTATGATGGCGAACTCTGATCAGGTTACTCAGGCTAATTATTTGCTTTTTGCCTGTCGATTTCTAGAACGCATGGGGGATTATTGTACGAATATCGCAGAAGAGATTGTTTATCTTTGTTCTGGAAAAAGAGCTTATTTGAACAAGTGAACTCGTCCATAAAGAAACATGATCAAGCCTTAGGGAGTGATCATGTTTTTATAACATTCAACAAACTAATGCTACCGTTGAGGATATTGTAAATCAAGAGTTAAAAAATACAAAAATTATTTAGTAAATCTATTTTAGTTATGGAACACATTTAACTCTCTGTTTACACAATGATAAACTGATTTTTACTTATATATTGTAAGATTAATTGACGAGGAAATAAGGTGTGAAAATTCAAAATAATTGAAGAACCCGCTTGGGTTCATCTTTCGTTGCATGCTTTAAGTTTATTGACAGATCTCAAATTGCTATGATTTGACGGTTGTTCGCGTCAATTAAAATAATCATTCTTCAGCTCTAAACTTAGTTCTTCATGCTTGAATTGATTACTTAACTATGATATCTTTAAGTTATATGCTTTTATCTTAGCGAAAGAAAGGACTCAATCCAACTATGGAAACTCGAAATTTCAGAAACATTGCAATTATCGCTCACGTTGATCATGGAAAAACCACGCTTGTAGATGCTATGTTAAAACAGAGTGGAACCTTCCGAGCAAATCAACAAGTAATGGAACGCGTCATGGATTCCAATGATTTAGAACGTGAACGTGGAATTACTATTTTATCCAAAAACACTGCTGTACACTGGCTAGGAACAAAGATCAATATTATTGACACGCCAGGCCATGCCGACTTCGGCGGTGAGGTCGAACGGGTATTACAAATGGTGAATGGGGTACTCCTGATTGTAGATTCCTTTGAAGGTCCAATGCCTCAAACCCGTTTTGTTTTACGAAAGGCTTTAGAACTTAAACTTGTTCCAATTGTCGTAATTAATAAAATTGACCGTTCTGACGCTCGCCCCGAAGAAGTGGTCGACGAAGTCTTAGACCTCTTTATCGAACTTGGTGCAGATGATGAACAGTTAGACTTTCCAGTTGTTTATGCCTCCGCACGTACAGGAATTGCAGGACTCTCACCAGATTCTCTGGAAGACTCTTTAGTCCCCCTATTCTCAGTCATCTTGGAGCGCATTCCTGCACCAGTAGTCGATCTTGAAGCTCCATTCCAGATGCTCGTTACTACGCTGGACTATGACGATTATGTAGGTAAAATTGCCGTCGGTCGCATTGTTCGTGGCACAATTCATCAAAACGAAAATGTTACATTAATCAAAAGGGATGAAAGTTTTGAACGGACGCGAGTAGGCAAAGTTATGATTTATGAAGGATTAAAGCGTGAAATTGTTTCTGAAGCCTCGGCTGGAGAAATAGTAGCGCTTACCGGATTAACCAGTGCTAATATTGGGGAAACCGTTGCTTGTGCATTGAGCCCGGAAGCTTTACCGACCATTGAAGTGGATGAGCCTACTTTGTCCATGAATTTCATGGTTAACAACAGCCCATTCGCCGGACGCGAAGGACATTTTGTAACCTCGCGAAAGATACGTGAGCGTCTTTGGAAAGAGGTTGAGACCAACGTTAGCTTAAGAGTTGAAGAGACAGACTCTGCTGATTCTTTTCAGGTATCTGGTAGGGGAGAACTTCACCTCTCAATTTTGATTGAAAACATGCGTCGTGAAGGGTACGAAATTCAAGTTTCAAAACCTGAAGTTATTTATAAAATGATCGACGGAGTTAAATGCGAACCTATGGAGTTTTTAATCTGTGACCTCCAAGAAAGCTCATTAGGCGCGATTATGGAACTTCTAGGAAAGCGCAAGGCAGAAATGTCCAATATGACAAACCTCTCTGAGACACAGCTTCGCGTAGAATTCAAGATTCCCGCTCGAGGCCTAATCGGATTCCGTGGGGAGTTTTTATCCCAGACACGGGGAGAAGGAATGATGAGCCATATGTTTCTAGGTTATGAACCCTATAAAGGGGACATTCCAGGACGTAATCGTGGTGTGCTCATTGCTTTTGAAGAGGGAGAAACTAACGCTTACGGCCTTTATTCTGCTCAGGAACGAGGAAATTTGTTTGTAGACCCAGGCCTTCACGTGTATGCTGGTATGATTGTTGGAGAGAATAAACGTGAGCAAGATATTGAAGTTAATGTATGTAAGAAAAAGCAACTTACGAATATGCGTACCAGTTCGGCCGATGAAGCATTGCGCTTAGATAAGCCCAGAGAACTTTCCTTAGAGCAATCGTTAGAATTTATTAACGACGATGAGTTGGTTGAGATCACCCCCAAAAGTGTCCGTCTCCGTAAGAAATTCTTAGATCACACGTCTCGCGTACGTTATGCTAAGAGCTTAACAGGGAAATAATAACAATACGTTTTATTAGACACCTTTCGTTTTTACTAGCGTATATTAGTAAGGATGGGAGGTGCGCCTGTACATATGACTATCCGAATAACGTTTGGACCGGACAAACAATTGCCTCCGGTTATTCAGTCTCCCTTGCCCCCCATGACTGAACATATACTGACTCCTGCGACAGAAATTGCAGGGAATGGGCGAGTGCGTAAAAGTAACGTCTCGTCCATTGACAAAGACAAGGATAAAGACAAAGTTGTAGAAATCCTTAATGAATTAGAGTCTTTCATTGGATTAGTAGTAGTGAAACGCCTTATACGAGATTTACAAGCTTTTGTGGAAATTCAAAAGCGAAGAATTCAGGAAAAGCTCATAGCAGAACCCCTTGTTCTCCATATGATTTTCAGAGGGAACCCCGGAACGGGCAAGACAACAGTGGCACGCTTGGTCGGGCGACTGTTTAAAGAAATGGGGGTTCTTCAAAAAGGACATGTGATTGAATGTGAGAGGGCAGACCTTGTCGGTGAATATATTGGCCATACTGCTCAAAAGACCAGGGATCAAATTAAGAAGGCATTAGGTGGGGTCCTGTTTATTGATGAAGCCTATTCCTTAGCCCGAGGGGGGGAGAAGGACTTTGGCAAGGAAGCTATTGACGCCTTAGTGAAGGCGATGGAGGACAATAAAGATAATCTAGTGTTAATCTTAGCGGGATATAGTCAAGAAATGGACTGGTTTTTGCAAACCAATCCAGGACTTCGATCACGCTTTCCAATACATATCGATTTTCCGGATTATACACTTGATGAATTGTTAGCTATCGGAAAATTGATGTTTACAACACGACAATATGAGTTAACACCTGAAGCCGAAGAAGCGCTTCGTTTTCATCTTCGAATTTTACTAAATTCTCACCGTTATGCCGGGAATGCTCGGCTTGTTCGTAACTTAGTGGAAAAGACGGTGCGGAAACAGGCTGTACGTTTGTATCGAAAACCTAGCTCAAGCCGAGAAGAACTCATACAGATTCTGCCAGTGGATATCGACTTGGATAATCTATAGTAGCTTTTAGGTTTTCTAAAAAATTAACTTAGAACATGAGGTATTCTATGAATATGGACATTTCGGGAGACCTGTCTGGAATTCGGGCAAGTCAAATACAAGAACTTAAAAATCTTTCTGACTTTAAGACTGAACGTTCTGAGCTAATTCATCCTGAAATTCTTCAAGAGCTCATACGCCTTACTCAGCTTTGGAATCGAGAAATTGCCCTATATCTTTCCCGTTCTGGTACCTTATTGGCGGCAGCGGTTGGGCGTCATGCCACGGTAACTCTCCCACCAATTAAGGGAAGATCTGTTGGAAAACATCTGCGTTGCATCCATACTCATCCCAACGGGAACACAAAACTAAGTCCCTTAGATCATAGTGCACTGAATTCTCTTCTACTTGAAAGTATGACTTCTGTCGGGGTTTATGAGGGTAAGCTTACTGGCATACAAATTGCCTTTAGGATAGGGGAGAGCGAACCCAGTATTGTTAACCTAAGTCCTCAAAACTGGCATAAGTTTGACTATAATGAGTCTCTTTCTGGTCTATCACAGAATACTTCAGGAAGGCCAAAGACTGAGACGGCGCAAGGGAAAGAGCGCGCTTTTTTAATCGCTTTGGAAGACAGTGAACAAGAAACTAATGAAGATTTGAATGAACTACGAGAGTTAGCTCGGACAGCAGGAGTAGACGTGGTCGGTCAACTGGTCCAACTACGGCGTCATGGACAGTCACGTAGCTATTTTGGAAGCGGAAAGCTTGAAGAACTGGTTCATTGTATACAGGAAACTGAGGCCAACGTTTTGATTTGTGATGATGAACTTTCTCCGACCCAGTTGCGAACCTTAGAAATGGAAACTGGATTAAAAGTGCTTGATCGGACAGGATTGATCTTGGACATCTTCGCGGAGCGAGCTCAATCTCGTGAAGGTAAGCTTCAAGTCGAGTTGGCACAACTAAAACATTTATTGCCCTTTTTAACAGGACAGGGACAAGCTCTCTCCCGCTTAGGTGCGGGAGTTGGCTCCCGCGGCCCTGGAGAGACAAAGTTGGAGCTGGATCGAAGAAGAATGCGGGATCGCATAAACCAGTTGGAGAAAGAATTAAAACTGGTATTACAGCACCGTGACGTGCAACGTCGTCAAAGAACCAGAAGTGGTCTACCGATCATTGCCCTAGTAGGATATACCAATACTGGTAAAACAACGTTTCTGAAAATAGCTATGGAACAAGCAGGTTCGCGATCTGACTTGCCAGTCGGTGAAAATAAATTATTTGCTACCTTAGACCCAATAGTTCGAAGTATTAGAATTGACTCTTCCTTGGAAATTCTCTTGAGCGACACTGTTGGGTTTATACGGAAATTACCTACCCAACTGCTCCGTGCTTTTATTGCGACGTTAGAAGAAGTTCAACAAGCGGATGTTCTGATACATGTTGTCGATGCAAGTCATCCGCAAGCACCTCAACACGCAGAGACCGTTCGAGAAGTGCTAAACCAACTAGGGTGCGCAGATAAACCCATGATTACATTGCTTAATAAGGTTGATAAAGTTGTAGTCGAAGACGATCTAAATCAGTTAGCGGAGTCCCTTCCTTATCCAATTAAATTATCTCTTATACGTGGAGATTCTCTGAAGCCGGTTTGGAAGCTTCTCAGTTCATTACTGAAATAGCCTACGTGTTTAAGGTTGCCTTTGTACTGTCTACGGGCTCCAGCCAAGTTTTCTATATTAGGGAGGAAATTGTTTGTTTTCGAATCCTAAATGGCCGAAATTCATTAATCAAGCGGTCGCTGAAGCGGAAGAAACACTCTTTCGTCAACTACCTGCTCTACTGGAAATAGCCGCCCACAACCACGAAAAAGTCTTAAACGCTTTTCAAGAAGAACGAGTCGCCACATATCACTTACAGGGAACGACAGGGTATGGTCTCGGTGATTCTGGACGTGAAGTTCTTGATCGCGTAGTTGCTCGTGTTTTAGGTACGGAAAGAGCACTTGTCCGAGGTCAGTTTGTTTCAGGCACTCATGCCATTGCTGCTGCCTTGTTTGGTGTCTTACGCCCAGGAGATCATATTATTTCTGTCAGCGGAACCCCTTATGATACACTGGAAGAAGTAATCGGGTTAAGGGGAAAAGGACAAGGGAGCCTCATGGATTTCGGCGTATTATATGATACTGTTCCTTTGGACTCCCAGGGCAAATTACAATATACTCTTATTAACGAGAGCATAACCAATCAAACTCGCATGCTGATGGTTCAGCGTTCACGCGGATATGCTTGGAGAAATGCTTTGACGATATCTCAGTTGAAAGAACTTGTGGATTTTGTCAGAACAAACTATCCCCATTTACTTATTTTTGTGGATAACTGCTATGGAGAACTAGTCGAAACTCAAGAGCCGGGTGATATTGGCGCAGATTTAATGGCTGGATCGCTGATTAAAAATTTAGGAGGGAGTCTAGCCCCAACCGGTGGATATGTGGCCGGACGCTCAGATTTAGTCGAACTTAGTGCTCAGCGCTTGACGGCACCAGGGGTTGGCGAGCACATGGGTGCTACATTAGAATGGCAACGCCTGTTTTATCAAGGGTTATTCTTTAGCCCATTAACCGTTTTCGAATCCCTAAAAGGGGCAATTTTTTCTGCAGCATTTTGGCGAGCTTTAGGATTTGAAGTGCATCCTGAACCTGAAATGCCCAGAACCGACCTTATTCAGGCCGTTAAACTTGGCTCTCGGGAAAAAATGATCGCCTTCTGCCAAGGCCTGCAAAAAGGTTCACCCATTGATTCTCATGTTTTGCCCATTCCCTCAGGAATGCCAGGATATGAAGACCAAGTCATCATGGCTGGTGGTACCTTTATCCAGGGTTCAACGAGCGAATTCTCCGCGGATGGGCCTCTCCGTGAACCGTATATTGTGTATCAGCAAGGGGGTATCTCGCTGACATATATTCAGTTGGGCAACATCTTAGCAGCGCTAAATTTATGGCAACAAGGCCTTATGGGCGAAAGAGATTCCATTTAAACATCTGCCAATCTGTGTTACTATAATAGGGTAGAAAGAGGTGCATTATGGAAAATTCGGAGAAGCCAAAAAGTTCAGCTCGATTTTTGATAGAACTCATAGAAATTATACTTATTGCCTTTGCACTTTCTTGGGTTCTGCGCACCTATATTATTGAAGCTCGTAAAATTCCAACGGGTTCAATGCTCCCGACGATTCAGCTCGAAGACCGAGTTATTGTGGACAAGTTTTTCTTTAAACGGTTTGATGAGATTAATCATGGAGATGTTATCGTTTTCCATCCACCACCAAGTGCTCATGCGACTGATGACTATATTAAGCGGGTCGTGGGCTTACCGGGGGATAAAGTTCAAATACGTAATAAGACAACCTATGTAAACGACCAACCCCTTTATGAGCCTTATCTATTAGAAAAACCCAACAGTGATTTCGGTCCGATCGTTGTTCCTAACGATTCGGTATTTGTAATGGGGGATAATCGCAATAACAGTGCTGACTCTAGAGAATGGGGATTTTTGCCCATGGAAAATGTAACAGGAAGAACACTTTTTCGTTATTGGCCTTTAGATCAAATAGGAGCTCTTGCTCGTTAAGTGGGAGCTTTTTTCTTTTTTAAGCATATACTTTATAGGTCACATTGTTATAGATCTTCAGTTGTCTGTTTTCCAGGCGGTAATGGGGACACATAATGAGGTACTAAACTACTTATTTTGAGAGGGTGGGGCATTGTGGATGATCACAAACTCAGTGTGGTTCTTCTGTTTGGCGGTCGCTCAGGTGAACATGAGGTTTCATTAAATTCAGCAAAGTCGATTTACAAAGCCATAGACCGAAGTCATTACAGTGTAGAAACGATTGGAATTAATAAACATGGCCAATGGTTTTGGGGTGTATTACCTGATAAAGTTATTATGGATGGGTTTCCTTTGGCAGAAGAAGCTACACAGGTTACTCTGGTCATCGATCCTACACACCCACATTTTATGACTCTAGACGGTCGTTCTCTGCCAAACCAAGGAACGTTTGATCTTATATTTCCCGTACTTCATGGACCTTATGGGGAGGATGGAACTCTGCAGGGCTTACTTGAGATGGCCAATGTCCCTTATGTAGGCTCCGGGGTTTTAGGATCCTCTCTTGGTATGGACAAAGATCGGATGAAAGCAGTCTTTCTAGAAAAGAATCTACCCTTGGCACGCTACGTTACGCTTCTCCGATCAGAATTACTTAACAGAACAGAACTATGTCTTAAGAAGATCGAAGATCAGATTGGCTACCCCTGCTTTGTGAAACCTGCCAATCTAGGATCTAGTGTGGGCATATCCAAAGCTCACTCTCGCGAAGAGCTGCAGGAGGCCTTGGAGACTGCGGCCATCTTTGACCGTAAAATCGTCATAGAAGAAACGATCATTGGACAAGAAATTGAAGTCTCGGTGCTAGGAAATGATACCCCTATTGCATCACTTCCTGGGGAAGTTTTGCCTGCACATGAGTTCTATACTTATGAAGCCAAGTATTCTAATATTGGTTCCAGTCTGTTGATTCCGGCTGCTTTAGATGATTCTGTTATTAACAGGTTACAGAGCATAGCTATTGAAGCCTTCCGAGCTGTAGAAGCTAATGGATTGAGTCGGGTTGACTTCTTTGTAACCCCTAAAAACGAAATATTTCTTAACGAGATCAATACTTTACCCGGTTTTACTGAAATTTCGATGTACCCTAAACTTTGGGAAGCAACAGGGATTCCTTATTCTGAATTAATAGACCGTTTAATCTCTTTAGGTCTAGAACGTTTTCAGGATAAGCAGAACTGTAAAATCTCACGCACTTAATTTAATAGGGGTCCCGCCAAAATATACGCTAAATATTATGGTCACAAAAAGCCGGTTTTCACCAAAAGGTGGAAACCGGCTTTTTGTCTTAGAGCTATTTAATATTGGATTCTGAAACAGGTGATCAGCTTATCGTTTTTTTATTCCTAAACTTAAAAGTAATAATGTTAAGCTGTCTTTGTCGTGCATATCTTTGTTTAAGAGTAGGTTTTGCGTTAGTGGAGAGTACGAAAAACACCGACAACTTTACCTAGAATTGAAACATCCTGGGAGTAGATAGGTTCCATGGTTGGATTCTCCGGCTGAAGTCGAATGAGCGTTCTTTCTTTAAAAAAACGTTTAACTGTGGCTTCATCTTCAATCAAGGCGACGACAATTTCACCATTTCGAGCCTCGCTCTGTTGACGAACGATAATTAAATCTCCATCTAGAATTCCTGCTCCTATCATACTCTCTCCCTGTACACGAAGCATGAAAACGGTGTCGTGGCGAACAAAATCAGCTGAAAGGGGAAAGGTGCCTTCAATGTTTTCGACAGCCGTAATAGGCTGGCCAGCAGTGACACGGCCAACAATAGGTATCTGGACGACATTCATTTCGGGTGCTTCACTGGAACTATCCAAAATCTCGATCGCTCGTGGCTTGGTGGGGTCGCGCCGAATATATCCTTTCTCCTCCAATGTTTGGAGGTGGCCATGCACAGTAGAGCTTGAAAGCAACCCTACAGCTTGGCCGATTTCCCTAACAGCAGGGGGATAGCCTTTTTTTCGTATTTCTTCTTTGATAAATTCTAAAATATTCGTTTGTCGCAATGATAAATCTGGGTACATAGTTTCACACCCCCATCTATTCAGGAATATTGTACCATCCATTGGCCTAAAGTGCAAACAAATGTTCGTTATTATTATGAAAAGAACCTCAAGAGAGAGTAAGGATATTTATGAAAGCAGGGGAAAGAGTATGATAATTCCAAGGAGAATCAAACATGAATTAGTTCAGTTAATTTTTCTCATTCTTCTTGCCATAATAGCATGGCATATGTTTCACAAAACACCTAACATACCACCTGATATTTATCCCTATCTAAGCTCACTAACAACCACTCACGTAAATCAATGTCAAAAGGATAGCCTAAAATCTCCTACGGTTGCTTGGGAGGATTTATTAGCAATACGTTCGACTTTACTTGATAAAGAGGCTCAAGGACTTATTAAGCAACTTCAAAACCAAATTCCTTTTAAGGCTTTAAACTGGGGCATGCTCCCAGAAGCTACGCTTAAAAAAGTACGGAGACATCGGGACATTTTAAAGCAATATACATACTATTATCCCAATAAATATTCTTTTCCTGTTCGTGGAAAGACGTGGTTCGAAGATAGCTTTGGTGCGGACCGAGAGGGAGGACTACGCAGACATGAGGGAACCGATTTATTTGGAACAGAAGGGACACCTATTGTCAGTACCTGTGGGGGAAAGGTCGAACAATTAGGATGGAATAGGCTGGGTGGAGAACGAGTCGGTGTACGAGGGGATGATGGAAATTATTATTATTACGCCCATCTACAATATATTTCACCTCAATTAGTAAAAGGTAAGCGAATCGAAGCAGGGGAAGACATAGGAGGGATGGGACATACTGGAGACGCCTTGACTACACCTGATCATCTTCACTTTGGAATTGAACTACCGAATGGGGAATGGATCAATCCCTATCCATTTTTGGCCGTCTGGCAACTATGGGAGGAATAAGGGGGAAACTTGCCCAACATCTTAAAATTAGTTATAATGACCTTGTTTGTATTATATTTATAGTTTGTTCTTAAATGAGAATAAAATAATTAGTAGATAGAGTCCTTGAATATTACTTTATCTATACTTTTTGAAGAGGGGTAACCATTGAACTATCGAAAGCGAAAAGGAATCAGATCACGGGTAATTACTGTTATAATATTGATAACATTATTGGCGTTGGGATTTCGCTATTTAGGCCCTATTGATTGGAAAGGTCTTATTACAATAGCTGAAATAAAGCTAAATTCATTTAGTTCCACCTTACTGACTACAACTCCAACAATTTCTACATCTTCTACAACTACAACTACAACAACTTCTACTACTTCATCTTCATCAATGGAACTTTCAACAGAAGATGAAAGCTATGTACTAATTGACCCACTTACGAATCAGATTTTGAAATCTCATAATGCTGACGTAGAACGTGCTCCAGCTAGTACACTAAAACTTATCACCGGACTTCTCACATTAGAAAAATTGAACGAGACGGATATTGTACAGGTCGGTACAGAAGTGAATGTTGAAGGCTCTCGACTCGGACTCAAACCAGGAGATCAAATATCTGTGCATGATCTATTAACTGCATTGTATGTCAACAGTTCCAATGATGCAGCAGCAGCTTTGGCCGTTAAAATCGGTGGTTCAATTCCAGCCTTTGCCACAGAAATGAACGAATATGCTGCAACTTTAGGGTGCCAAAATACTCACTTTACGAGTCCTCATGGGATGCCCGACCCAGACCAGTACACTACGGCGAATGACCTCATTAAAATTGCAAGTCAATTTATTAAAAATGAGGAACTCATGAAATTTGTTAAAGAAACTCACGCTCTGGTCCAATGGAAGGACTCGCAAGGGGTATTTCGTCAAGGTGAGTTGCAAAACACAAATCAACTCCTTGAGATCTATCCGGGAGACCTAGGTTTAAAAACTGGAACAACGACAGAAGCTGGACAGTGTCTTGTAACCTATGTCTCAAGACCAGACGGAGATTTATTGCTTGTCTTATTAGGAAGCAAACAACGCTATGGAGATACAATCAAATTACTAGATGAAGCTTGGGCTGAGCAGCGACCAAAAGCCGCACTTCAAGGCCTAGCTAAAGACCCAAGTTCGCTAATTTTAAGTCCTGGACTATTTTAATCAATAATATGGAGGTTTGGATAAGTTGAATAACTTTGGTGAGCCATGCGTATTGGAAGACCGTGTTTGTACGGAATGTGGTGAATGTGATCTTTGTGATTTAGATCCAACAAAACAATGTGATAATTGCTGCCAGTGTATTAAAACCCCTGAGGGTGACTTTGCTGAGATAGAGATTGATGATGTCTTATTAAATACTGAGGACAAAACTATAGGTAATCGTCATAAAGGTTCAAATTATAGCTATAAGGTTAAAGACCAATAACTTCAAAGCAGCGGATTAGGCTGCTTTTTAATTTAGATGGTATAGTTATGATTCACTTGTGTTTGTTCAGTTGGGTCCTATAATAGATATTATGTAAAGTAGCGTATTGAATACCGTAAGGGAGTACTACTATAATAACCCAATGGATTGATTTCTAAGCAAGATCAATTTATAGGGCTATTATAATTAATGTACGTGTTTTTCTTTTCATCGCACACCTGGTGCAATTCAAAATATGTGCTGAGCTTTTTTACTCAGTCATATAAGGTATGGTTTTTTGTGCGGATAGATTAATTACTTGAAATATTGTATAAATGTATCGTTTATAGTCGGTTCACTCGTAGCCGATCCTAAAACCACCCTCTAGAAGCCTCTGTAAGGCTTTAACGATATGAACCTAGTATGATTCCATCTAAACTAAGAGAACCATGGCCATAGGGCTTAAACAACTCACTAGTCAAATTTAACGAATTAGAAAATTCCCTGACATTACAATAGTAATGTTGAGCAATTTAGTTAGGCGATCAAGATTCGACACATTGAAACGAAGATTTAATCTTTTAGCTAAGAGCTACTTTTGTTAGTTTTCAACTATGCGCTAAAACACTCTTTAGTGCATAGTTGTCATTTGTTAAATTACTATATATAATAGCAATATCATCTTTGCTTCTTGTTGTTGCTCATTGCTATAGTCATTCTATTAAATGCACGGGAGGTTAGGTTTTTAATGAAAGATAATATTAGATTTACTTCTTCTACCCTTCCCCATTTTGCTCAAGATTTTATTAATCACCTCGCTGTCATTAATAAGTCTAAAAATACTCAATATGCCTATACAAATGAACTCCGTTTGTTTTTTCAATTTCTTTGTGATTCCATGCCTACCTTCCCCTCTTTACCCGTAGACATAGATTTATTACTTATGGAGAAAATCGGACATCGTGACATAGAATCTTACCTGAGCTGGGCTAGTATTGAACGTAATAACGGAGTCCGTGCACTTGCTCGCAAACAAGCAGTAATAAAATCTCTTTATCGATATTTACTACGTGAGGATATGATTTCTAAAGATGTTACTATCAAGTTAGACCCTATTAATGTCAACCAAAAGCTTCCTAAGGCTCTTGAACCTAATCAAATTGCTGACCTTACTGACGTTTTACAAAACGGAATTGGTTTGTCAAAGGAACAGCTCAAATATCATGCTTATACAGAAAAGCGGAATTACGCTATATTCCTTACCTTTATTGGTACGGGATTACGTTTATCTGAGCTGTGTAGTCTCAATCTAAGAACAACCTATCTCAATAAAGGCTACTTTGAACTAATTCGCAAAGGAAATAAAGAAACCATCGTATACTTTAATGCTGAAATCTCTGAGGCATTGAATGATTATCTTCAAAATGAACGACCACGTTATGCTCAGGGTAAATCTGATGCATTATTTCTCTCTATGCAGGGAAAACGCATTAGCACAAGAGCAGTACAAAATCTCATAACAAAATATATGGAAATTCTTAAAGCATTGGGCCATAATACTGAAGGCTTTAGCGCTCACAAAATGCGTTCAACGTTTGCTACATTACTTCTTCGCGAAACGGATAATCTTGCCATTGTACAAGACGCTTTAGGACATGCCGACCCTAGAACAACGAGAATTTATGCTAAGGTTTTAGATGAACAGCTTAAGCGGTCAGCCTCCTTAATAAGGTTTAAGTAAGAAATTGATAATTATCAAAATCACTTTTACCCAAGTTACATTTAGAGCAAAGTGTTTGCTAATTATAAAATTCGGTCACCCACCTTGAGCTTGGAACTATTGATATTTAACCGCAAGCCCTCCGAACTGCTCATTATTAGCCTTACCCGAAGTTAGGTATGGTCAATTGAACTTGATATTCTGCTTATAATGGCCGCTAATCAAGCAATGACGTTCCATATGAATTATCTATAGCACATAGCCATTTTCCATCAATATTTCTATAGATATAAGTTGCTCTTCGATCCATGCTAAATTCTGATTCATTTTTATTTTCAGCTTCCAGTAGGGTTTGAGATATAACCATAACCGTATCGCCAGCCTCAATCATTAGCATTTTACCTTGTGTAGGTATTACGCTGTTCTTAAAGTACTCGGCAATTTTTATATAGGCTTTCTTAATAGCTTCTTTCCCATGAACTTCAAGGCCGGGTTTGACGACAAGAACCGCATCCTCTGTATAAAAGTTCATTAAATCATCAAACCGTTCCTCTTTTATTGCCTTGTCTGCAGCGTCTATCAATGGAGTAGTATCATTTTTGTAGAGTCAGAAAACTCGTAATTCTGGGAATAATACCAATGAGAAAGAAGGTAATCCAGATGCGAGTCTATGACAAAGAATTTAAAGAAGAAGCCATCAAATTGTCTTA
>Ga0209347_1000533_pt1 | contig 92339 bp, 72 predicted proteins | sample AutmiccommuBRH23_FD_187382 | JGI IMG/M metagenome (GOLD analysis project Ga0209347, IMG submission 187382) | Deep subsurface microbial communities from Mt. Terri, Switzerland - Autotrophic microbial communities BRH/23 (SPAdes) (version 2) | ecosystem: Environmental > Aquatic > Deep subsurface >...
CCGAAGAGTTAACTTTTACTCCGGGGCATTTACTTTTTTTCGGCCACTGTCATTTGATCCAAATATTGAGACTCATAATTATCAATATTTTTTAACATCTTTGTTCCAACTTAATTAGAGTAATTTATGATATTCTATGATATAATGTAAGTGATCAAATTTCTTAGCGGCCTTTCAAGGCTGCCTTTTTTTGCGCATTAATATTATAAATAACCCTATTATTTAAAAAATGAAAGTTCCATTCTCTTTTATACGTGCATCGCAGATATAGATTTTCATTTATAATAGCTTTGAGTCTAGGGGAAAGTATGTTCATAATAATTGTTTCTTATAACCAATTACCATGATAATTGTTAATTACCCAAATAATTAGGACGAGAGATTTAAAAGATCTCTCGCCTTTTGACCTTCAGAAGTATTCTTTAAAAATAACGTCCGAGAAATGCATCTGGTTCCTTTAACTCGTTTAGATCTCCACCGATATCTAAAAATTGCTCATAATGATATACCCAATCATCAATTTCAGGAACGCTATCCTTTAATTTATTATGGCCCTTAATTTTATAATACCAATACATCATTTGTGAATTAACCATTTTTGATGTACAGTACTTTTCTTCAAATTCTTTTAGTCGCTCTAAAGATTCACATGATTTTTGCATGCTACTCCTTCCCTTCCTCCGGTGATCATTTATAGTCTTGACATTTTCATTGTGTAAGAACCTTTTTACGATAAATTGTTCAAGTAGGACAAGTTATTAAATAATCGAATTACAATGCTGATCAAATTTCTTAGCGCCTTTCTAGGCCGCTTTGTTATATACACGTTGAAAAACAATCTACTATAACTCTAATTACCCTTCATCCCCTCCTACTCTTTCAGTTATTTCACCTACAATTGAAGATTAACATTAGTGTTAGTGATGAGTCTATAGCTATTCAATATGGCCTTAATCAATTTTACCTATGAATAATTTTGCATAGACGCAAAGGCATTCTAAATATATCTAAGCCTTATAATATTTTTTTAGGTTATGGAAATGTCAAAAAAACGACTAGACCCCGAAGATATGAATCTTCGGAATTTAGTCGCTCTTGTTACTATGATTCCCTAATCAAGTTTAATATTTAGGTCTAGCAATAACTATCGATAAAATCCTGAGGGAGCTTCTTAACTAACAATACCGGTATAGGAGACGTATTAAGAACATTATGGGCTAAACAACCAAAAATGAGTCCTTTTAAAGTGGTAAGTCCTCGTGTACCCATAACTATTAACTTAAACGAATTATTTGTAGCATAGTCAAGAAGGGCTTCAACTGTATCGGAAATACTTGGATTGCAATATATAACATGGTGACTGACATCCTTGGCTCTCTCAATAAAAATACGATCAGTTATAGAAAGTATTTCAGAATATAAATCTTTTGCAGATGAATCATTTCCATCAATTATTCGTTTTAGCCATTCAGCAGTAGGGCTGGCTGGCCAAGTTTCTATCCAACTATATTCCGTCCCCGCCATGCCGTCACCACTTTCTTGTACCTGCACAACGGTTAAATGCATATTAGGCATGCTCTTCAATAGGTTTGCTGTATAAATGGCGGCGGAAAAAGCTTGCTGCGACCCATCGGAGTAGAGAAGAACATTAAACTTCGAATCAATCATGTCAAACCCCCTTTGTATGTCATTTATAGCTTGTGAGGCTTACGCATTCTTAAAACCATAGTTCTACTTAAACTCATCTCATTTATTGTCATCCAATCTTCACTGCCTCACTCATCTATCAATCGGTAATATAATAATTGGGCTTCCAAATTGTAGAGCAAAGTTTCAGTCTCTTTAAACCTAAGTTAGAAAAAAGAAAAACAAATATACGCTGTTACCTTCCACTGTTACCCCCTCTATTCTTGAAGTTAATCTGATTTATAGTGATACACCTGGACCAAAGATCCAGGTGTATCCATTTATAGACTTATTACCTTAATAGTGCAGGCATACCTACAATAGGCCAGTAGGTAAAGGTCATGAGTACCAAAAGGCACATGATAACAGCGCTGGCGGGGATACCACTCACGAAGAATTCGCCTGTAGTAAACTGCTTAGATTCATAGGCGATTGCGTTGGGTGCTGCACCAATAAGCAGTAAGAAAGGCATTCCAGCCATTGCTACGGCACCATATAAGACAAGCTCTGGGTTTACTCCAAGATACTGTGCCATAACAAGGGCAACTGGTAAGGTTATAGCTATGGCAGCAACATTCATTATAAAGTTAGTCATAAGCAGCACTAGGAAACAAACCGCCAGCAAGAACACTAACCAATGTGCGCCAGCTATCAGAGCCAACCATTTAATAGCGATCCACTGAGCAGCACCAGTTTGCCATAAACAGAAGCCAATACTCATGGCACCAGAAAACAGTAAAACGATGTTCCAAGGAATTCTTTTCTCTAAATCCTCTACTGTCAATACATTCGCGAGGAAGAATAGTATTCCGGCGATCAGTAACGGAACAGAACGATCCATCGTCTTTAAAGCAGGAATAACAGCTTGCAACACTAGCATGGCAAGAGCTAAGACAACAATAAGGCTTACAAATATCTCCTGACCCTTAATAGGGCCAAGTTTTGCATATTCTGATTTAGCTTTAGCACGTAAGCCAGGAATTTTTGCCTTTTCTGGCTTATAAATAAACATCAATAGAGCCCAAATGAGAAAAACTGAAGCCCAGCCAAAGGGAGCTAAATGAATAGAAAAGTCAACAAAAGAAACCTGCTTACCAGTAAACTCTGTATAAAAGCCAACTGCTGCTGGATTACGAGCTCCTCCTAATAGAGTACAGATACTTCCGGCACCAGCAGTATAGGCCATCCCAATAAACAAAGCTTTACCAAACTTAGATGGTTTTCCATCTGTCGAGTCACCATTATATAGGGCTAAGATAGTTATTAAGATTGGAAACATAGTTGCTGCTACTGCAGTATGAGCCATAACATGAGTCAATAATGCAGTAACAACAAATACTCCTAACAAGATCTTTCTGGTATCTTCACCAACAATGTCCAACATTTTATATGCAATTCTTTTTGTAATTCCAGACTTAGTGAAAGCCAACCCAATGAGTAGAGAACCTAAAATAAATAGAACTGTAGGGTCCATGAAATCTCTAAATGCTTCCTTCGCTGGACGTATAAGAAATAACGCTTGCACAACACCTATCATAAGGCTAGTTACCCCGATAGGAGTTACTTCAAATACCCACCAAATACTAGCTAGGAAGAATAAGCCAATGGCCGCCTTACCTTGCTGGGTTAATTCAAAGGACGCACCAGAAGGATCCACCGCCGGCCCAAACTGTGGAGCATAAAAGAATACTAAGAATGTACATACGCCTAACATAATAAAGAAAATACGCTTGGCATTTTTACTACTCATTGACCACACCCCTCTTCGTTTTTAGGATACTAATCTATAAGTGCTAAATTTAACAAGTAACATTAGACCGTAGTAAGAAACGTTAAGTACCTCCTTCCATGGTAATTTACAGAACAGTCGGCATTTCGACGATTGGTGTCTGTATGCTCCTCTAAAAATCGTATGTGAATATTTTCATAAATTTAGATTAACACCGTGCTAATACTAAGTCAATATTGCCATAATTATTATATTCTATTGTGAAAAAACAATCATAGTCGTATTTTGTCATAATTTAAATTTTTTTATAGCTTATAATAATAAAATATTCATCAAAACATTGCGTGCAAGAACTTCTCAAGAATAATTTCATGGTCTAAAACTCTAATACCACTTTAGAGTGCATGCCCCAAGGCCTTAAGTACTTAACTAAAATACGTACCCGCTTCCCTATATTCGGCATTTCTTTATGCTTCTTGCGTCTTATTCCATATTGTTAACGTATCAAGTAGTTGATTTACCTATCTTATATTAAATGGGAGTCTATGGGACTTTATAATAACTCATTTGTATCCTTGCTTTTAATATATCAAATTAATTATTATCATAATTAATAATACATATCTCTAGTACCTGCTTTCGATGAGCAGTCATAAAAAAGCGTTATAAAGGCATGCAACTGTATTCAAACTTTTGCATACCTTTATAACGCTTTTTGGTAAAAGCTCGTCTATAATAACTATATTTGCCAATCGAATCAGTGGTACACTGAAGACAAGTCTTATCCGGAACTTGTTCATGAACGTAGCGAGATACACGATTAATGTCACTTAAAACTCTCTCAGTGTCCACCACCTCCGACATCTAGTTCATCAATAGTTCTAGTATTGGAATTATACTTCTCTTAAGCCATCTCGAGGTATGCTATGAAGGCTAATAACCTCTTCATGGTTATTTTTTATCTAATCGCGACTCTTAAATTGCCACTTATTTATCGACGGTTTTAATCCCATTTTTGATATTTGCTGATATCTGCTCCATGAACTCCTGAAAATTTGTGTTAGCGTTGTTAGAAGACAATACTTGACGATTTCGTATACATGTTTGTTCCAATTCTTTAATTTTATCCTGTTCTTCTTTAGATAACTCTATACCGGCCATTATCTTGCCATGTTGTTCCTGCTTCGCTTTTTGCAGATCTTCTACTAACTTACGAGCTTCTACATTTTGAAAAAGATCGTACTCTGCCTTCTTAAATTCTTTGTACACATCTGTTTGAGCAATTGCCTTACCCAGTTCAATGCTCTTTTGTACAAGTTCCTCAATTTGATCCATATTCATGTTTCCTCCTTTAAATTGTATCAAAAAAGTAAGTTCGAGGTATTTCCATCATAACTCATTACCACAAAATCTTAAAGGAGAATTTAGATTTGTGCTAAACAAATGGGGGATGAATACAAATTCTGAGAAATCCAGAAAATTGCACCCATCCCCCGACTCAATCAACTATATAACTTACACACTATAAAGTGCCTAACCTACCTAGCTGACTCTACTGTAGTCTTACTCAACGCCAAACATATCAATAACTGGCTTTTTGAATACTGACCATTCATTTGTGTTAGGATCCCACTTCATGTTAACAAAGCAGTGCCAGTTTTCTTCGTCAAGGGTTGGGAGGTCTGTTCTGAAGTAATATCCAGGCCAACGGGTTTCTTCACGGAAGGTTACAGCGCGAAGGTGAGATTCAGCTTGCCATAATCTGTGTTTATTTTCCCAAGCTCTCAACAGTTCATAAAGATCTCTAGCAGCTATTTTTTCAGAGTCCTCTTTGAGGAACTCTAACAGTTCTGCTGCACGAGTCAAGGATGCTGAGTTCATGTTGAAAAATACGTTAGCTCCACCAACATACTCGTCCATAAGCTTTTGTAAGCGATACATAAACTGCTTAGGCATAATGTAGTTGGGGTTAACTTCAGGATCTGTACTGAATCCCTTGTGTGCTTCAAAGATTTCGAGAGGCTGGACGATCTTAGCAGTGATGTCAGCCAATACCTTTGGATCAGCTTCGGTCAAGGTATTGTTCTCTAAAATATACTTAATAGCTGATTTGGCTGCGATACGTCCTTCAGCATGTGTACCTGAAGAGAACTTATGAGGGCAAGCTCCGGTGGCGTCTCCAGCTGCAAAGAGTGCAGGTACTGTAGTCATTTGAGCATAACCCCAGAAATAGTCAGTTCCAGCGGAAAGATCCTCTGGTCCAGAAACCCAAGCTCCAGATGATCCAGAGTGAGAACTGATGAAGTATGGCTCGGTAGCTGCGATTTCAGAAGATCTAACTTCTGGCTCCACGTTGGTTGCAGCCCAGAGTAAAGCTTGAGCAATCGTCATATCGAGGAAGTCTTCCCAGGCTTCATTCTCGAGCTCTTTCATCTTTTTCTTGAAGGCTTTAGCATCATCTTCATATTTTTTGGCCAAGTTAGCGATAGCTTCCTCAGTACGCATGTAGAGAGGTCCTTTGCCTTCTTTGATGTCTAACAAGCCGAGGTGGTTACGGAGGTTAGCAGGAATTGGACGTTGTTTGCCGTATTTGCCCCAGTTATCCAGTTCACCTACGCGGGTTTCCATGTAGTTTTCGCCCAATGCATTGGTGGCACGGGATTTGAAGAGTAAGAACCAAGCTCCAACCGGACCATAAGCATCTTTAAAACGAATTGGAACGAAACGAACTTCTTGACAGGTCATTTCTGCTCCAGCCTTCATCGTGAAGTATGCGGAAGAACCTGTGGAGAACGGAGGATACCAAGAACGGCCAGCGCCTTCACCAGTGGATTTAGGTTTGAATACTCCAACAGTACCACCCATAGCACATAATGTAGCTTTTGCTTTGAAGACATAGATTTTGTTCTCACGAACACTAAATCCAACGGCTCCTACGCATTTGCCATCTTTCATGAGTGGCTCAGTGATGAAAACTCTCTCATAAATATTTTCCTCACCTAAAGCGTTCTTAGCAGCTTCAGCAACGATAACTTTATAAGATTCTCCACTGATCATCAGTTGCCATTTACCTTCGTGTACATATCCGCCATTTTCATCTTTCCATAAGGGAAGGCCCCATTTTTCAAAGAGGTGAACGGAGCTATCAACGTGACGCGCAATATTAGCGACTAAGTCATCACGAGCTATCCCCATCATGTCGGTTTTTACATATCTAACATAATCTTGAACGGTGTTGTTGCCTTCTGCAAGTCCTACATAAAGGTTGATAGCAGATAATCCCATTCCAACAGCACCAGAACGTGGCATTGATGCTTTATCAACTAAGGTTACTTTAAGTCCATTTTTCTTGGCCCAGTAAGCAGCTTCAACAGCTGCGCCACAGGATCCCATTCCGCCTCCAATAATGAGAAGGTCGGTAGTTACTTCTACTGTTTCAAAGTTTATTGGCATTGATTTTAACCTCCCTATTTATTCCCTTATTACAAGAGCTTACTTCTTATAAGTCCAAACTGGCATATGCATTGATGCAGGCTCAGTGTAGAGTTCGTGACTATTGAGATCAGTGGTAATTTCATAACCGCCATCGGGTACTGCGGAGCCTTCTTCAGTGGTACGAATTGGGAATTTGAAGCGTTTAGTCATACCATTACGGAATTTAACAGTCCACATGATGCTGTCGGAACCACGGAGAGGAACACAGGAAGCGCCTAGTGGTACAAAGTCAGCATAGCCGCGGACGTCCATTGCTTGTTGAGGGCAAGCCTTAACACAGCATAGGCACTCCCAGCATTGACTAGGATCGAGATTTGTAGCCTTCATTGCTTCTTTGTCTAACATCATCAGGTCATTCGGGCATGCATACATGCAAGCTGTTTTGTCTTGCCCTTTACATCCGTCGCATTTTTCTGCAATTACAAAACTTGGCATTCGTTTTACCTCCATCATTCATATATTTTTGAAATTAAACAAGAGGGTTTATTCTCTGGTTTAATTTTCAACCGAACTTGAGCTTACTTTGAAGCGTAGTATTTGAGTAGAATTTTTAAGACTTCTGGACGACTGAAATTGCCTGGGGGCAGCTCACCAGCTGCTAACATTGCTCTGAGTTTAGTGCCGCTAATTTTCAGATGATCTTCTTTACCGTGGGGGCAAGTTTTTTCTGTAGTCATACCATCGCATTTTGTGCAGAACATAGCTGCTGTTACTTTAATAGGCTGGCAGAGAAGTTCACCTGGTTTGAATGTGTCAAATATTTCTTGAGCTTGATATGCTGAATAATAGTCGCCTACACCAGCGTGGTCACGACCCACTAGAATGTGGCTGCAACCAAAGTTTTGGCGGAAAATGGAGTGAAGAATAGCTTCGCTAGGTCCTGCATAACGCATTTCCATCGGATATACTTTCATCACGGCATTTTTCTCATTGAAATAATTTTTCAAGAGAACTTCATAGCACTCCAGACGTGTTTCAGCCGGAATATCGCCCTCTTTGAGTTTTCCTACGATTGGGTGAATGAACAGTCCATCACAAATTTCATTTCCCATCTTGCATAGGAATTCATGGGAACGATGTAACGGATTCCGTGTTTGGAAGGCTGCAACGGTTCCCCAGCCCTTTGAATCGAACAATGCTCTGGTTTGCTCAGGGGTAGCGTAGTAATCGCCGTATTTAGAAGCATAGCCGAGTTGGCTAAAGGTTACCAACGAACCGCCAACATTGATGTTTCCTTGGGCCATAACTTTTATAACGCCATCATGGGCAGCATCATCTGTAAAGAAAACAGCTTTGCATTCTTTGACTTTGTCATACTCATATTTATCACTAACCGTTAAGATACCGCAATAGGTATCGGTTTCATCATCTACTAAGGCTACTTCCATGCCAACTTTGAGAGTTTCAGCCTGTTCAGGAGTAACGGATAAAGTGATCGGGAGAGGCCATGCTAAGCCATTGGTTAAGTGTTTTGTTTCTACGACACTTTCATAATTAGCTTTGTCCATGAAACCTGTTAATGGGCTAAATGCACCCATTCCAATCATTAATAGGTCAGAAGTTTCTCTAGAAGTCATACGAATCACTGGTAATGTTTTAGCTTTTGCTAAAGCATCCGCTCTTTGTGATTCAGGGAGTAATACCGGTGTTAACTTTCCACCATGTGGTGGTACTAGTTTTGACATCGTCTTATCCTCCTTTAATTAATTTTATATAATGATTGCGAGTCTACTACAGAAACAGGTGTTTATCCTGGACACCACCAACAATTAATTGCTGGACGAGACACTGCATAAACAATGTTTCTGGCATCCCCCCTTTCACTAAATCTTGAATGTTTTTTCAATATAGCAGTTAGCTATCCCAATATCTAGTCATGTGATAATCAGTTATTTAGAATGAGGTTTGCTGCAATCTGATGTGATTCTAAACCTTTGAATATCAAGAATTAATATAAAGGGTCTGTCTAAACTTACTTAATCGATTCACAAAGGAATTCGGACATTTCCATGACTTTTAATACATCGCCCTTTTCTAATCCTGCACATGCGTCATCAAGCATAGTAATGCAGTAAGGGCAAGCTGTGACTATAACGTCCGCATTTTGCTTCACAGCGTCGTTGATCCGCAATTCGCCGAAGCGCTCTCCAAAGGGTACTTCTGCCCAAATCCGTCCGCCTCCGCCAGAGCAACAAAGACTCTTATTCTTAGCTCGATCCAATTCGACGAATTCAACCCCAGGAACTGCTTGAAGAAGTTCTCGTGGGGCATCATAGACCAAATTGTGTCGTCCTAAATAACACGGATCATGGAATGTGACTTTTTTAGCTTGTTCCAGTGGCAAAGAAAGCTTTCCGTCTTTCAAAAGATTACCCAGAAGTTCAGCATAATGCATCACTTCATACTCTCCACCCAGTTCAGGGTAGTCCGTTTTAAAGGCATACAGACAATGCGGTGATGTAGTAATAATTTTCTTAACGCCTTTTCCATTGAACAGCTTAATATTTGATTCAGCTAGTTTTGTAAAGAGTTCCTCATCCCCGATCTTACGGATGGTCTCACCACAGCAGTTCTCTTCAGTTGTTAAAACTCCAAAACTCACTCCAGCTTGTTGCAAGAGTTTTACGACGCTTTTGGCAATCTTTTGACTGCGTGTATCATAACACGAAGTACAGCAAACATAGAGCAGATATTCCATGTCCTCTGTATAGGCTGGAACATTCAAGCCTTCTAGCCAGTCCGCTCTCTTCTCTTGAGGTCCAGACCATGGGTTACCATTAGCGTGAAGACTTCCTGCAACTGGACGTAAATGCCCAGGCAAGATGCCAGCTCCAACTATAGTATTACGCATAGAACGAACGTTTTGAATAATTTCTACACTTCTAGGACAGTTTGACTGACACATACCGCAGGTGACACAGGCAAATAGTACTTCTTCATTATCGAAGCCTTCTAGTCCAAGCTGGCCTTGACGTTGCATTTTACGAATGTTAAATACTTCGCTAAGCTCGCCAGGAACCTGTCGGTAAGGACATAGATTGGTGCAGAGACCGCACTGCATACACCAATTGAGCGTTTCTGCTCCTGAAGAAATAATATATTCTCTCATCTCCAGAGATACTTCTTTTATTTCATCCATAATGCTACTCCTTTGCTATATAATGGGGGAGATACCCCCTACTCGGAGTTTAACCTTATCAATTGGGACATTCTTCCCACCCGGAGTTTACCTGATCTATTGGGGACATTCCTCCTACCTAAAGTTTAAAGCCCATTAATTGGGGACATTCCTCCAACGGGAAATTTAAAGCCTAATAGGAGGTGTGTCCCCTAACTTTTGATAGGCGTATCCCCTTACCTCTATGGGTGTGTCCACTTACCTTTAAGGTGTGTCCCCTTACCTTAGATCTACTTAGAACCCTTTGTAGGGGTTGGGGCCCAGTTCATTCAGTTTCTCGGCAAAGTCATCTAACATAGCAGGTAGCTTGTCATAATCCGTTATGGAGACTTGATCCATTCGCACTCGATCAGAATCCAGATCCAGCCTGTTTAAGGTCTCCGACACTTTTGATAACCTGATTTCGGCTAACTCGCTTCCCTTGATGAAGTGGCACTGATAATCATCGCCATGCTTGCAGCCTAGAAGGAAGATCCCATCAATTCCCTGTGACATTGAATCGGCAATCCAAACTAAGCTCAAGGAGCCTAAGCATCTTAGTGGGATAACGCGAACCCAAGCATTATATTTGAGCCGATTAATACCTGCCATATCTAACGCTGGGTAAGCATCATTCTCACAAGCGAAGATGAGAATTCTTGGTTTTTCTTCATCTTCGTCAGGTACTTCAATTGACTTAAGCATGTTACCAATCATCGGGACAGAGTAGTTTTTAAAGGAGATAATTCGTTCTGGACAAGCGCCCATGCAGATTCCGCAGCGACGACAACGGGTAGGATTTGGCAACGGATTGAATTTCTCATCTTCGTTAATAGCACCGAAAGGACATTCTACCGTACATCGTTTGCATTGGGTACATCTAGACATTGCAAAATCCGGAAAAGACATATCCCCTACACGTGGATGCACAGCCACACCTTGCGCGCTTGATTCCATACATTGAATAGCCTTTAATGTTGCTCCAGTAGCATCTTCAATCGTAGATAACTCATCCATGGGAGCTCTAACGCTACCAGCAGCATAAATGCCTGTACGGCGGGTTTCATAAGGGAAGCAGATAAAATGGGAATCTGCATAACCATATTTCAATGTAGGCATCTCTGGTCCTTGGCGATAGGCCAGATTAAGAAGATTCGACTTGAGAATAATTTCTGGCTTAGGACCATCATCCTCTTTACAGTCTTCTTCTGTATCAGCCTTGGCTGCAATATCCTCTCCAAAAGCTGTGGTAGGAACCATACCATTTGCCAGGACCACCATATCTACGCCTTCGGTCGTAATCGTTTCTCCAGATAGAACATCTGTTGCTTCAATAAGCAGATTCTTTTCGCCATCTTCGGTGATACCATTGATATCTCCTCTGACGAAAATACCTCCATCTTTTTGCACTTGTTGATACAGACGTTCATACTGACCTGATGCTCGCATGTCCTTGTAGAAAATGAAGACATTTGCTTCCGGATTTTGTTCCTTTAGGTAAGTCGCTTGTTTCAAAGACTCCACACAGCATGTTGCAGAGCAGTAGGGCAAGTGTTCCTGATCGCGAGATCCAGCGCATTGGATAAAGGCAATACTCTGCACTTCTTTGCCGTCAGGGCGTACAATTTTACCCTTGGAAGCTAATTCTTCCATTTTTTGACTAGTGATTACGTTTTCATATTTACCATAACCAAGATAGTCCAGCTTTGCAGGGTCATAGGGTACTGCACCTGTAGCAAGAACAACCGAACCGACTCTTTCGTTAACAGTAGCGCCATTTTGGCTAATAGATGCATCGAACATGCCCGGTGCACCAGCGATTTCTATGATTTCAGCGCCTGTATATACCGTAACATCAGGGTTGGCTTCAACTTGATTAACCAACTCTGAGATATCAACCGCTTCAGGTGTTGTAAAAGGCGCCTTCCGAGGAGCTTGTTTAAATAAGCCATTCATCCATCCACCAAGTACTGGGCTTTTCTCTACTAAAACAGCTTTGTACCCTGCTTTTGCAGCTTCTAACGCCGCTGTCATACCAGTCAAGCCGCCACCTACTACTAGTAAAGTTTTGACCATATTTTCGCCTTGGTAAGGTACCGGCAGATCGATATGTTTCACCTTAGCAAGACCCATTCTTAGATAATCCTCTGCCATCATCTGAGTATCCTCATCATTTGCTGGTTGACTCCAGATGACCTGTTCTCTGAGATTTACCCTCTCCATAATACATGAAGAGTCAAATTCAAAAACATCATAATTGACACGTTGTGAGCAAGCAGCTATAAGAAGTGTATTAACGCCCTCACCCTCAATGTCACTCTTTATTAACGCAACCCCTTCAGGTCCACAGAGAAAGGGATGTGATTTACAAACCGGAACTTTGCCTTCCTTGGTGGCAACCTTGGACAGGCTCTCTATGTTTAGAGATTCTCCGATACTACAGCCAGTACAGATATAAACACCTGTTTTTTTATCCATTGGGCTACCTCCTCACCGTAGATTGAATGGCCTTAAGCGCTGCAGAAGTAGAATCTTTAACCGATGAGGAAACATCCAACGGTTTCTTAACGCATCCTGCGCCATAAATCCCAAGTTGTTGTGGATTAGAAACTACAAAACCATCCTCATCAATGGCTATTGCGTCCGGTACATTTGAAGTAGCAGGTACCATCCCCGTCGCCAATACAACCATGTCAACAGTTTCCTTCATGATCTCTCCGGTTAACTGATTCTCTACTTGAACGATTAAATCTTTCGTCAGGGGATCCTCTGAGATCTCGCCAACTTTTCCTTTAATCATGGTAATATCATCTTGCACTTTGGTATAAAAATCTTCGTGTTTACCCATCGCCCTGACATCTATATAAAACATATAAACCTTAGAATCTGGATTCTTGGCTTTGACGTAGGTTGCTTGTTTGAGTGAAGCCATACAGCAAACTCCAGAACAATAGGGCAGATGATTTTCATCACGGGAACCAGCGCACTGGACAAAAGCAACACTATTAACCTCTTTACCGTCCGACGGGCGAACAATCTTGCCAGCCGTAGGGCCATTAGAGGCTGCTAATCTCTCCATAATTACATTGGTAATAACATTTTGATGCTGTCCATAACCATAGTAGTCAACTTTCTTGGCATCATAAGGCTCCCAGCCTGTAGCCCAGACAATTGCACCAACATTCAAATTAAAGCTTTTAGCTGTCATGTCTAATTCAATCGCGTCATATTGACAGGCGGTTACACACTTTGCACACTCCGCTCCCAGACATGCCTGTTCGTCAATGACATACTTCATTGGGAAAGCAAACTCATGTGCGTTATAAATTGCTTTAGTTTTATCTAACCCGTAATTAAATTCATTTGCCCTTTCTACTGGACAGACTTCCGTGCACTTGCCACAGGCAGTACAACTTTGTTTTACAAAACGAGGATTGGATTTAACGGTTACTGTATAATCCCCTTCAGCGCCGTCAATCTTTTCAACTTCGGCTAAAGTGAAGATCTTGATTCGGGGATTTTGCTTAATCCGCTTAAAGTTAATTTCCAACCCGCAGTTCGGTGGACACAGCTTAGGGAAATACTGGTTCATCTGGGCTACCCTACCACCTAGGTAGGATTTCTGTTCGACTAAAAAGACCTCGCTTCCTGCCTCGGAAGCTTCGATAGCGGCTGTAAGTCCGCTTACTCCCCCTCCGACTACTAAAATACTCTTATGCGCCATCCTTCTACCTCCCTTATATGTCAATAAACTCTCGGCGTTCACCGAGGCAGTTGGAACAAAGATTCCCTGATCCAACTTTATAGCATTCCTTCTACGGTTATTTTATAGAAGGATAATTGCTTTCGTAGTACTTTCAAGAAAAATATAGGACACACACTGGCTTTTCAGTAAATAAGTTGAACTTGCTTTTAAGAAGAGTTATAGGGAATATGATTTCTTTCACATATTCAAATAACAAAAACCTTAGCTTAGGGGAAACCTATTAAGTTAAACGTAACAAAATGCACAAACTATATTAAAAAAATTTATTTACAAAATAAGACTAGCACTGTGGTCGTAATAAGTCAATATGACGATAATTAAGAAATCGTATAGTAAATTCGTTTAATTGTGGATTAGTTTGAATGAAAGCATGCCTTATTTACAGCCGCTATGCCCTTTTCTCCAATATTCAAACATTACAACAAACAGAAAAATTGCTCTCGACCTTGGTTGCCCTATGTTACTCCTAGATTAGCACCAGATGTGCAGGAGATCAATACCGTATATATGACTATCTTCGTTTAATTACTCATTTTTCAAAGAAGTACTATCCTTAGCCATAGCAATTATGAATTAAGAATAGAGGCCTAATAAAATAAATCTATTTAAATAACCTCTCATTTTCTAAATCGTCTAATTTCTTCCCTATATCTTCATTCTCTTCTACATTTAACCTTAAAATTCCTTCTAGTTATTATATTAGTGTCAAATCTTTAAATAGCAAAAGGGGAGTGGGGAAATAGCTTTCACCACCCCTTTGTAAATTCTTGACAACAACTAGCTCTCTAGTTTTAAATAGAGTTTATATAAGGCTTGCGTACCGCTGTTTTCATCTCCTCGTTCTGCCAATTTCTCATATAGCGTCTTTGCCAACTCTAAACCAGGGGTAAGCAGGCCCATTTGTTTTGCGGAATCTAATGCAATTGTCATATCCTTAACAAAATGTTTTACATAGAAACCTGGGGCAAAATTATTTGCTAACATTCTTGGAGCCAAGTTACTTAAGGAAAAACTCCCTGCTGCTCCAGTTTCGATACTTTTCAAAGCCATTTCCGGCTTCAAACCTGCTTTTTGGGCGTAGGCCATTGCTTCACAAACTCCAATCATAGTCGATGCTATTGCAATTTGGTTACACATTTTTGTATATTGTCCAGCTCCAGCATTTCCTTGTAAGACAATATTCTTACCCAGGCAGTTAAAAATAGGAAGCATTGCTCTAAACACATCTTCGTCTCCGCCTACCATTATAGCTAAACGGGCTTCTTTAGCACCCACGTCCCCACCAGAAACAGGAGCATCGAGTGCATACATTTCCATTGCTAGAGCTTCCTTATAAATTTTCTTAGCCAAGTCTGGAGCTGATGTTGTCATATCCAATAAATAACTTCCGCTTTTAGCGTGATTTATAATCCCATTTACCCCCAAGTAAACTTCTTCAACATCTTTAGGATAACCTACCATGGAGATGATCACATTACTCTGTGCAGCTAACTCAGCAACTGTGTCTTGCCAGACTGCTCCCATTTTTATCAAATCGTCTGCACTAGCCTTGGTGCGGTTGTAAACAACGACATGATAACCTGCCTTCAATAAATGACCAGCCATACTCTTGCCCATAACCCCTGTGCCTATAAAGCCAATGATCATATCCGCTTTAGTCAATGTCATTGATACATTCCCCCTTAAGTAAACTCGTTCAACTAAAGTTGAACATCGAGTCTTCGGTGGGGGACTCTACCCCCACCGAAGCAGAATAAGGTGTACCACTCCCACTTGTAGAAGTGGGAGTCTTACGATTTGGATAAACCCATCAAAAAAAAACTATAGAATACCAAACAAACTCTGTCAAGTAATCCCAACGACAAGGCCTGATGCCCGCAGTTGATATAGAGATAGGCAGGATTATATCCTGCCTATCTCTATATTTCATCAATTATTACTTATTTGCCTTCCAGAGCCCGTGAATGTTGCAATATTCTCTGACCTCTACAACATCGTCTGTCTTGACTTGGAAAAGAGCTTCAGGTTCTTGGCCGGCTTCGAGTTCCGCTCTAAGAACCTGATCTTTAGTCAAAACTTCAATAAATCGTATAAAATGTTTTTCCTCCATAGGATGTGCAATGCTACCCACCTTGACTTTAATACCCCCGTCTGTCTCTTCAATAACAGGTACATGTTTTTCCAGACTAGCGTCCTTAGTACCAGCCTCAAGTTTATCCATCGGTTTGTTACAGCAGACCAATGAAGATGCTCCCGTATGAACAACCTCAACAACATTTCCACAAATACTACAAACATAAAGCTCTCTTAGGTTTGTCATAAATAAGCCTCCATTTCTTTCTTTAACCTTGTATAATAGTATTCTCCATATATATTTATTTTCCTCCTTATAAATATTACTTTTTTAGAATTAACACTAAAGGTTTAATTTATGTACATGCTTGCCAAATACTTCATAGTCTTCCATAAAGATATTCTCTTTTCCGACATGATCGATGAGCATCTTACCCATTATCAAATACATTTGCTTCAACGAGATTGCTAATCTCACGATAAATCTCAACCGCCCTAACCATTCCAATAATATCCCCTTTTTCTTCAACGGGAACCAATTCAAAATCCAGATTATTCAATTGGTAAATGGCCTCTAAAATACTGTCCTCGGAATTTACGCTTCTTTTTCCTATAGGTCGCATTACATCTTTAACTTTATAGCAGGTCTTAGATAAATATAGTCGCGAAAAAGTGCCTTCCGGGTAAATCGGGGTTTCACTATGCAACGTTCCAATTACATCGCGGAAACTGAGAGTCCCCACTAATCTTTTTTTGTTATCAAATACCAAAACTGACTGATGAGCCTGTGATCCGGCTGTGCCCTCTGAGTAAAAACTTTTCTTCAGAACAAAAAGTGCATCCTGCAAAGTGTGCTCCCAGAAAACTGTTGCGTAACTTTGTATAGGAAGCATGATGTCTTTTACTTTTTTTTCAGTACCATGTATCCAGTCCATATGACATCACCTTCTACCGTAAAATGGGTCTGGCTTTTACTACATATTGAACTTCTTCCTTGTTTAGAAAGTGAAACTTCCTCATTGCTCCCACAATAAGCTTTTTCACTCCCAGCTTATTATGGATATTACAAGAATTAAACGCTTCTTGAACCCATTCTGTGAATTGATCAGAAGCCATCAATGTCACCTCCTAATTGTGATAAAATATACTTATAATGCTCACGAACATCATCGGTTTTTTGGCGTTTATGTTATAATTGCATTAAAGACAGACTTTTTTGTCTTTTGCGTTCCCTCTAAAGTAATTATATTGCAATTATTATGCCACCTGTTTTTATGGTTTAAAGATAGATTTTTCACTATTAGAGTATGTTTACAGACATCCCGATCTATTTTAGAGAAAAAAATCTTGAGTATAATCTTCCAGAAGAACTAACAATAGCTACTATTAGTGTTTTCTATAAACAAATACTCTCTATTGTCTGATTTTAAACAATTAAAATATTATTGTCTGAATTCATTCATTCGGAGGTGTTGACTTGTAAGTTTTTTTTAAAATGTATCCTTTTCTACTCAAATAATGTTTACTGTTTCATGATCTTGTTAATCCCCATTTAGTGATGATATATGAAATATATTACATGGATCGCATGAAACAGGTTTTGAATTTAATAATAAATGCCTTTCAAGCAATGAAAGTTCCCCTATAGGGACTACTATTAGGTAAGTATATCCTATATTAAACCTAAGCGAAGGAAGTGTTTTTTCTTGAACAAGATACTTATCATTGATGATGAAGCGCATCTGTGTTGGGCTCTCGAGAAGGGCCTTAACCAGGAAGGATATCAGGTTGTAACTGCCACTCGAGGGAAGCAAGGCCTGGAACTAATCCAGAATGAAATACCTTCCTTGGTTATTCTTGATCTTAAAATGCCTGAAATGGATGGGTTAGAAGTATTGGTTAAGGCCAAAGACATGTTTCCAGAGCTTCCCATAATCATGATAACTGCCCACGGTTCTATTGATACCGCCATCGAAGCTATGAAACTGGGAGCAATTGACTATATTACCAAACCATTCGACCTTGACGAACTAAAATTAGTTGTGAAACAGGCCTTAATGGTTAGTCGTTTACAGGAAGAAGTTGTTTTTTTACGCTCTGAACTGAACAAAAAACATGGCCGAATTATAGGTAACAGTCCAGCAATTCAAGAAGTTCACTCTCTTGTAGAAAGAATAGCTGATAGTAATGCCACGGTATTAATTACCGGAGAAAGTGGGACCGGCAAAGAGGTTGCAGCTTTATCGATCCACCACCAAAGCTATCGCCGAGAAAAACCCTATGTGCCTATCAACTGTGCCGCACTACCAGAATTATTGCTGGAAAGTGAGTTGTTTGGTCATGAGAAGGGGGCCTTTACAGGTGCTGTATCCCGAAAATTAGGTCGTTTCGAATTAGCTGATAACGGAACACTTTTTTTAGATGAGGTCACTGAAATGCCACTGTCTATGCAAGTAAAACTGCTACGAGTTCTTCAGGAAAGGCAGTTTGAAAGGGTAGGAGGAACCGAAAGTATTAATGTAGATGTAAGGATTATCGCGGCAACTAATCGTGATCCTATTGAGTGTATTAATAAAGGAACTTTCCGGGAGGATTTATACTACCGATTAAATGTTTTGCCTATTCATATTCCTCCCTTAAGACTAAGAACAGAGGATATCCCCTTATTAACTATGCATTTTTTACAAAAATTTAACCCATCTCAACAAATGATCTCTCCTGAAGCCTTGGTGTTACTAATGAACTACGAGTGGCCTGGGAACATCCGAGAGTTACAGAATGTGATTGAAAGATCTGTTATTCTCTCTCAGGGAAATGATATACAAGTGCACCATTTACCAAAGGAAATTCAAAAAAATGAAACTAGTAAAAACGAGGCTGATAAAGGTTTGATTCTCAATTTCCCTGACATGGGGATCTCTTTTGATGAGGTCGAAAGAGAGCTGATTCTTAAAGCTATTGAGAAAAGTAGTGGGAATCAAACTAAAGCAGCCCACCTGCTAGGCCTTACCCGGTCGGCACTTCTTTATAGGTCTCAAAAGTACCAAATGAAGTTATAATTATAAATATAAACAAAGGTCTAAACCTTTGAATAATTGAATATAAAAACCACTCTCTTTAATCCGAAGGGTGGTTTTTTATCTTTTCAAATTAGACGTACAGACAACAAAAACAAAATTTTCCCAAATTGTAACATTATTCGTAACAATTAAAGGATTACGTGAGCAAGCAACAAGTCTTAGAATACATCTAGACTCGTTGACAGTCGACAACTCAATTGTTAAAAACTTTGCCCTGCGATTCTTTTTCTTCACTATAATGTACCCCATAGCTGACGAGACACAAGATCTTTTCTTTACCCTTTCTTAGGTAACTTGTTTTTTGAATCGATAATTTTTCCTTGGAGCATTTCCTTAGGAATAATTCTGATTTCGAAAGCGCTTTCTAGCCTTTTTAAAAATGAAAATTCTTTTGAGTTTACTATGGAAATAGCGATCCCGCTTTTACCCGCCCTACCCGTTCTCCCAACACGGTGAAGATAAAGTTGAGGATCTTCAGGTAGATCGAGGTTAAAAACATGCGTGATACCTTTGATGTCCAATCCTCTGGCAGCTAGATCTGAAGCTACTAATATAGTGCTTTTACCGCTTCTGAAATCATCCATAGCTTTTTTCCGCTCAGTCTTATTGACACCTCCGTAAATTCCTTCTGCTTCCAAACCATGGTATTTAAGCTTTTCCACCATTTTTTCAATTTCTTCGCTTTTGTTAATAAAAATCAAGGCTCGCGTGGGGATAATAATCCGGATCAGCTTCCTCAGAACTTCTATTTTATCTCTCTGTTCAGTTAAAAAGAACATATGCTCAACAGTAGGAGCAATCATGATTTTATCCGTTACTCGAATGACCTCAGGATTCTTTAATAATTCAGAAGCCTTCTGATAAGCCGTTGGAGGTAACGTTGCAGAAAATAATAAAAGTTGTGTTCTACTTAAGGTTGTCTTAATCACCGACTTGACAAGATGGGCATTATTCTCATCAAGTAAACGATCTGCCTCATCAAGAACCATCGTCTTTATGGTTTGAGCAACAATCTTTTTCTTCTGAATTAACTCAAGGATCCTCCCACTGGAACCAACAATAATGTGTTGTTTCTGTCTTAGCTTTTCTATCTGTCGTGAAATATTCACATTTCCAATGATAACTGTTGAGGTGACAGCTAAACCAGAGTTTTTAGATAAAGTTTCCATCTCACGCTGAATTTGAATAGCTAGCTCATGCGTCGGCGTGAGAATCATTCCTTGAGTTTCTTTCTTAAGAGTATCGATTTTCTGAAAAATTGGAAGAAGATAGGCCAACGTTTTACCAGTACCGGTTTCTGATTGACCCAATACATCTTTACCAGTCAAAATAAGGGGGATCGCTTGTTCTTGGATCGCAGTTGGTTCAACAATTCCTTGTAATTTAAGAGCATTAAGCAAAGATTCCTCGAGTCCAAGCTGATTGAAGGTTGTATTCATTGATAATCCTTCCTATCTATAAATTGTATAACTTCTACTTCTTAAGTCCTTGATGACAAAGCTCCCCTAACATTATATCCTTTTTCTCCGTTAAAAAGAAATTTTATCCTTAGAAAATGTGGCTCAATGTCGATAAGGATTGACGATTAAAGGCTTAAATGGCTTTTGACTACACCTAACGTGAGCAATTATATCCAATATAATTTCCTACAAGAGCCCAACATTGCAATAGCTATTCTAATAAGTTATAGTTAGATGACAATTAGCTAGTGCGGACATGATATTCCTTAAAGAATACATATAAATACCGTGGGCGTTTGTATTTGCATGTATTCTTATAATGGCTTCTGAAAACTACGTAATAGGACTAGCGTTCGGATTCTCTAGCAATACTGATTGGAAACTATAGGGGATATTAGTAGCACTTAACAAGGTCGGTGTTCCGTGACCTACCTATTAAATGTGTGCATTATCCCCTTATTATTGTGAGCTGATATGACTGCAGAACCTTGTTCCATCTACCTAAGAGAAGTGCAAAATTCAATTTTTAAAGCAGGAGGTACTATTCACTTGACCAAAGAAAACAAACTACAAATTATCCCCCTCGGTGGACTAGGGGAAATTGGAAAGAATACAACCGCTATCCGCTACAATGATCAAATATTGTTAATTGACGCGGGTCTAGCTTTTCCTGACGATGATATGTTGGGGGTCGACCTCGTTATTCCAGATTATACTTACCTCATTGAAAACAAAGACCTGATTCTGGGAATCCTAATTACCCATGGTCATGAAGATCATATCGGAGGACTACCCTACTTGTTGAGACATCTGAACGTTCCTATTTACGGAACACGCCTCGCTATCGGTTTAATTCAATATAAACTAGCAGAAGCTAAATTAGGACAAGTAACCACCCATGTCATCCAGCCTGGAGAAACCATAAACCTGGGTTCGTTCGCCGTAGACTTTATCAATGGGAGCCATAGCATACCAGGCAGCGTCGGTTTAGCAATTCACTCTCCCCTTGGAACCATTGTTCACACTGGGGATTTCAAACTCGATCATACACCAGTGAGCGGAGGGGTTCTTGACTTACACAAATTTTCAGAACTTGGTGACAACGGAGTTCTTTGTCTCATGTCTGACAGTACAAATGTGGAACGCCCAGGATTTACTAAGTCTGAGCGGATCGTTGGACAAAATATTGACAAAGCCTTTGCGGACGCAGAGGGGCGAGTTATTTTCGCCAGTTTTGCTTCCAATGTCAATCGGCTTCAGCAAGCGATCTCTTCCGCCTCCAAATACCATCGTAAGGTTGCTACCGTCGGACGAAGCATGATCAATGTTGTGAGCATAGCCTCTGAGCTTGGGTATCTCGTTATACCAGAGGACACGCTCATTGACGTCGACGATGCCATGCGCTTACCGGCTAATGAGGTTTGCATCCTTACGACAGGAAGCCAAGGTGAACCGATGGCAGCGCTTACCCGCATGGCGATGCATAATCACCGTCAGATTTCCATTTATCCAGGGGATACTGTGATTCTTTCAGCTTCCCCCATCCCGGGGAATGAAAAAGCTGTGTCTCGGAATATTGATCTGCTCTTCAAGTTAGGAGCCAAAGTTATCTATGAATCCATCTCGGGGATGCACGTTTCTGGTCACGCTAGCCAAGAAGAGCTTAAACTCATGATCAGCATGGTAAAACCTAAGTACTTTATTCCAGTCCACGGAGAATACCGCATGCTCATGAAACATGCTGAACTCGCGGTGGAACTGGGGATTCCACGAGAAAATATTTTTGTGGCCGAGATTGGCAATGTGATAGAATTTACGCGGCATACGGCACAGTTTGCTGATAACGTTATAGCTGGGCGAATTTTTATCGATGGCTTAGGAGTCGGAGATATCGGAAATAGCGTTATGAAAGACCGAACACTCCTATCCCAAGATGGAATCCTAATCATCATTTTAGCTCTCAATAGATTAACTAGAACCATCTTAGCGGGTCCTGATGTTGTCACCCGTGGATTTGTTTATGTTCGAGAGGCTAATCTAATGCTCGATGAGGTTAAAGCGATCTCTAGTCGAACTATTGCTCTAAGTCTCCAAAATGGAATCCACGAAACCCTCATCTTACAAAACCACGTTAAGGATGCGGTAAGTAAACATCTTTATGATAAGACCAAGAGACACCCTATGATTATCCCGTTTTTTCAAGAAGTATAGTACTAATGAAAAAAACCTTTGCCGGGGATTTTTTCATTTTCAAAGGTAATGGAGCTAAATAGTCGTGCTGGAGGTGGACGGTCCATGAAGCCCACGACGTCCAATTCTATGAATTAGATAACCCCTCCGATGATCTATGTCATTTTAGTAGCGATCATCAGGGTTGACTTAATGAAAAGATACAGGGTAGAAGGCCACTTCGTATGGCTTTCTACCCTGATCTGTTAATTTTCACTTATGTGTTAAAAGACCTTCTTCTTTACGCCCTCGTTAGACTTTACGCCCGCTTTTTGCATATAGGATCTTAGATTATTAGCAAGTTCTTCATCAATCAGAGTTTCGGGAGCACTTGCTAAATTCTTTTAAATTTATGGTTAGCTCTTACTAGAATATCTTCCGAGCCGGTTTCTAGCCAATCAGCATAAGAATCCCAATCAGCAATCGAAGGTGTCCACCAATCTGGAAAATGCTCAAAGTGTCGGAATGTGACAGGTAACTACCGTTATGCCCAACCTCATTAATTACATCTAACGATAGATTTAGGTCATTATTATTGTATATACCCTTCGCAATACGCATAACTCAATTCAAAATATTCTTCGTCAATGACAAATCTCTCGTAAGAGGTCATCATGATTGCATCTAATACTCCTAAGCATTCGACAATAAATACGGGCTCCGCTTAACATTCTCATCATGAAATTTTGCATTGTTCCGTAGACGTAAGCATTTTACGCGGGTATCACCTGCGGCATACACACCAGTAATCTGCTCTTCTAATGTTTTACTATTTACTAATAATGATTTGTCTAAATTGAGCTTTTAGTTTCTCTTTATCCATTGAATAGTCCAATCGCTTGATCTCTTGCCCTCTGTCCAATACAACAACTGATGGTACGATTTTAACATCATACTTTTGGGCAAGATTTTTCTTAGTAGCCGTATCGATTTTCACCACTTTGTAGAGTTCCGATAGTTCTTGATTTGCCTCTTCTATTAAAGTGCTAAACTCCAAGCTTTCATTGTTTAAGGCATTGAAGAAAAGCAAAAGAACTTTTTTGTCACTTTTCAGCACACTCGTTCTAAACGCATTCAGTTCCTCAATATAGCGCTCGGCAGCGACTGCGGCCGCTGCCCCATCCCCTGCAGCTGAAACCACTTGCCTTAAATATTTAACCCGATTGTCTCCGACAGCATATACCCCTTCGAGATCCGTTTCCATCAAGTCATTAACGGGAATATAGCCTCTTATGTCCATCCCAATGCCACTTTCCTTAAGAAAATGGGTCGAAGGAATCATCCCAACAAAGAAAAAAACACCCTGGCAAGCAAGTTCGCTTGAACGGCCCGTTTTTAAGCTCTTGATTTTAACCCCCTCGACATTAGCCTCACCCATGACTTCTTCAATCGTGGAGTTCCATACAAACTCCATCTTTTCATTTTGGAAGGCCCTTTCCGCACTCACTTTATTGCAATCGAGAACCCCTTCATCATGGAGTACAATCACGGTGACTTTGCGAGCGAACTTGGTAATGTACATGCCTTCTTCAATGGCTTGATCTCCGCTGCCAACGACAACAACGTCTTCGCCTTCAAAATACTCGGCATCACAGGTTGCACAATACGCAACTCCACTACCTTGTAGCCGCTTTTCGCCAGGAATATTTAATAGTCTTGGCTCACTGCCACAAGCAATGATAACCGCCTTGGCCAAGTATTCTTTCCTTTTTTTGGTGCAGATGATTTTGTCTTCTCGAGAAAAATTAACACTCACAACTTCATCTCGTGAAAATTCAACACCAAATAAATCGGCATGCTTTTTAAAGTCTTTCATAAGATCGGATCCACTGATTTGGCCATAACCAGGATAATTGACAATTTCTCGTGTAGTATTGACCAAACCGCCAACCGTCCCTTTGTTGATAACCAAAGTTCTCAGCTTCGATCTTCCCCCATAAATAGCTGCCGTGAGTCCTGCGGGGCCCCCACCGATAATGATTAAATCGTAGGTCATATCTCCCATTTTCCTAAATCACTCCCTCTCTGTAGAATGTTTTAGTAATTACGATTCTAGAACTTCCTCAATTTTATCTATGACTTTGTCTTCGTCAACAGCACCTGCTAGTTTTGCTTGATATTCGCCATCCTTAAAGAAAAGAATCTGAGGAACTCCTTTTAAGGAGAATCTTTGGAACAAGTTTTTATCTTCTTCTACATCCACGTAATAGAATCCAACCCTGTCTCGGTATTGCGGTTGAAGCTCCTCTAATACAGGAACGACATCTTTACATACGTGACAGTCTTTTCTTGAGAAAATAACAAGACAGGATTCTTCATTATCATAGATAATTTCTTCGAATTTATTTGCATTTAATTGTTCTAAGGACATATTTCCACTCCTTTAAAATAGCTAAAATTTCGTTCTTTCCACTATTTTAAAAAAATATACAATTTCGCAATAATTATATATCTTTTTTCGAATTACGATACTGCTGTATTGACCATAATAAAGAAACACAAAACGTTCAACTGGGGTATTCTACTACGAATGATATGGAGCATTCTATCTTAATCAGGAGTTTTGTCCAATCTCTCAAAGATGTTTAAAAGAATTTCCATTTCATGAATAAAAGAATAAAGGCAGGCTATTCCAAGAAGTCATGTTTATGTGAATTAGCCTGCCTTTTTTTATTAGAATTCTTCGGTTAAAATCTGATAGATTGGTGCACCTTCGCACTGGGCAGGCATTCTTACACCTACTAATGTGGCAATAGTCGGTGTAATATCAACTTGTCTAATGGTTCTAACGGTTGTAAATTTTTCTTTAATTCCTGTACCAGCTGCTATGAAAATTGGGGTAACTGAAGTATCGAAAGCACCCTCTGTTGTGGATAACCCATCACCATGAAGACGGCTGAATCCCTCATCAACAGTGAAGAAGATATCACCACACTGGGGACCGTTTGCTCCTAATACAACAGCGTCTTTATTCCGCATGGCAAGCCCGATAACACGCTGTCCTTTATATCTATAAGAGTACAGGTCAGAAATAAGTTTTCTTTCCAGTTCATATTTGTCCGCCGGGTCAACAATCCCATGGATATCCCGACCCTTTAAGTTGATATAAATATAGTTACTTCGAGTCTGAACAGCTGTTGTCTTTTCCCAATCTACTTCTTTGAGATTTTTACCATTTTCATCTTTTTTCATAACGGTATAACCTAGTTCCTGCATTACTTGTACATTCATACCGCCATATTCACCAATTTGTGGTGGAAATTCTTCCCCTACCAGTATACCATGGTCAGCTACAATCATCATTGTCCATCCTTCATCTAACAGATGTAAGAATTCACCAATATATTTGTCTGTCTGAAGGTAAAACTTCCGGATAAAGTTCTGATTTATTTCAGGGTCACAATGGGTCCAACGCTCCAGTTGTTTCGCTAAATGCCAAAACATATGACCTGCACAGTCGACATTATGCAAATGACTGAATACTACCTGGTAATCACGGTTTTTAATTAAATGATTTAAAGCCTTTGCTTGCCATTGACAATACGCATCCCAGGCTGGTTCATAAACCTTCTCAACTAGGTAAGCATCTTCTCCCCCAACCAAGCTAACAGGCTGAACCGGTCCAACATTTTCTACGATATCTTTTAACAATTCTTTGGGATGCCATAATTTATCCTGGGCAACTTCCAATGCATTACTGATCCACATTTTTACCGATGTTCCATCGGTCGAAAGTTCTAAGACTTTCATAGTACGACATGCAGGTTTTAATACACCCTCTTTATTAATGTCATCCACAATACCGGAAACCATTTTCCCTACTTCTAACACTACAATTGGACTCTCAGCCTTCTTATTTTTATAAATTGCTACACGGTCATAGATGCCATCAGCATTCTTTAAAATCAAGGCAGGACGTCTTGCAATACCATCCGACGTTAAAATAGTAAATTCTTTGGCGTCTACCGGTGCAGCTGCCCATCCTTCGGCATCTTTCAACGGGGAATTGACTACATCATAATGAGGAATAGATTCAATGACCATTTCCATATTTTCCGGTCCCATGATATATTCACGGATTTCACTGCCTGTCATGGCAGCTTCACCATACCATAATTCCATCATATCGGTAGTTGGTTCTTTTTCTTCAGTAATAGCACTCAGATCGGAAATCATGCAGCCAGTACCAGCAGGACGTTCAAGTTTTGGAGCATATTGTAATTCTTTAATTTCCTCATTAGCATAGATAATTTTTTCCCAATCAAGTTGTGCCACACCCATGTTAACAGAACCAGGCTGTGTTCCATCAACAACGTTTAAATTTGGGTTGTCACTGGTGGGAGGCCAAGCAGAACCAGGCCAATGCCATACTAAAGTTTTCATACCGGCTTCAGAAGTTACATTCCATAACTGCTCAGCTTCACAGTTTCTGGAATCCATATTATAGACAACAGCGTCCAAACTCTCTGGTGACTGTCGCCAAAAGCAGGTAATACCGTGTGTTCCAGGATAAGCACCCGTTGCTAAAGTTGTCCAGCAGGCAGGTGTAATCGTTGGCAGAGCACCTAAGTGGGATAAGTCTTCTCTTGCCGAGCCTTTTTCAATAAATTTCTGTAAGTTTGGCATTAGTCCTTCGGCCAAGAACTTCCGGGTTATTTTGGGATCCATCCCGTCTACCCCTAATACCAATACTTTCTGGGTTAGTGCTTCTCTTTTCATGATTAAATAACACCCCTCAAATATTTTTGCTTATAAAAAGAAGTGGCGATTGTTTCTCTCAACAGATATCTCCCTTGGATTCCTAAGCATGATGGAGATTTTCCAGCGTTCGTTGGACTATAGAGGTGTTTTTCAAGGAAACCAAACAGTACTTAAAGTTAGGGACTTGTCAATCTCGGGATTCTGCTGCTCAGATTGCCCATGAAACAACGTGTTATATAATCTAAATCCTACTGGCCTATTTCAGACGAGTAAACGCTTATGAATCTTTAGTGGATTATCAACTATTTACACCCAACTCTTTTTCTGTCTCTTCAACAATTGCACGCAATTCGGCTTGAACACTTTCTGGCAAGGTCTCTGGCTTATAATTTTCGAGAATGGAAATGGCCACATCATAAGCTCTATCTGTGAAGTTCTTTCCTCCATCTTCCAGCCAAGCACCTCTCATTCGACGATCGATAACCTTACTCTTAGATTGGGTACGCATGTGATTGAAGGTGTGCTTTTCGCTAATAAAGTTACCAGCAGTTCCTACCTTCTTAATAACATCGACTGCTAAGGTCTCATCAGATACGCTAATCCCACAAACAGCCTTTTTAATCATCCGTGCCATCTCGTTATCCATCACCATTTGCGCATAGTCAAAGGTGATACCAAGTTCTAACATACCAGCTCCATAGATCAGGTTGGACCCTGCCAACGCTGTCAGCATAGAGGTAATCGTGAACTCATGAGATGCTTGGGCGTCCGGAAGTTTGCTATCTACCTAGCCACCGGCTACCCAGCTTGGCAGTAAATAGAATTGGGCAAGTTTTGCCACACCGGCATTGATCATGCCTAATTCGGGAGAGCCGACCGGTGCTGTGGCGAATCGCAAATCCATAATCGTTGTGGAACTGCCATATATTACTTTTGCACCTTTACAGGTGAGTTGGCTCAATACAATACCGCTCAACACTTCTGCATTGTGTGTAACAAGACTACCCGCTAAAGTAATCGGAGATGTGGCACCCGCCATTGCCATCGATAATATGTTAACTGCTATACCAGCACGTGCACCCTCGATGATAACTTCAGTACAATGCTCAACCAATTGCAACGGACTTGTAGGGCAAACATTGCAAGAGAAGATCGGACGTTCCCGCAACTTGTCTTCTCCGCCAACAATCGCAGCGGCCATTCTTAATACTTTTTTTAAGTTTTTTCCGCCTTCAGTGCCGATGAACACGTGCTTTGTGGTATTATTGAAAATTACCTCAGCATTATGAACCACAGCAGCCTCAGCTGGCACATCTCGGGGTGCAACAGGGCGCAATACTGCATCCATCTCATCCATCGCATCGCAGAATCTCGTAATATTAGCGACATCCTGTTTGGTGGTCTTACGATATTCTTTAGTGTACGGATCAATGATAGAAATACCCTCACCAAAATTAATGAAGTGTACTCGCTTGCCGCCTATGACTATATCATGCTTCGGATCACGACCTGCTAATAACACGGTATTTGGGGCGGACCGAATGGCGTCTTCCACAAGATAGGCCGGAAGTTTTACGACACCGGTTTTAAAGTCAACACTTGCCCCTCCTGCCGCAAAAATCTCTAAGGCTTCTTGAGATTCAACTTTAATCCCTGTTTTCTCTAAAACCTCTAATGTCCCATTGTGGATGTCATAAAGTTGATCCTCCGAAAATACATTAAGACCGAAGCCCTCTATTTTTGTAACGCCTGCTTGAACTACACTTCTCAAATTATTCCACCTCCACTTTATTTGAATCATAACGAAGAACCATCGGGTAATGGGAATAGATTTGGCGTGTTAATCCTAAATTAATCTTAGTCTAAATCTATTCCCTTGTATAATTTCACCTTTTTATGCCGGGTATAACTACATGCCACGAGGAGAATCCTACTTAACGACTCGCTTGGGCCTTGGCAATGTACTCTTGAAGTTCTTTATCCGTTTCGGGATCGAGTAAAGTTTCAGGCGCACTTTCTAGAATCTTTTTAAACTTACGGTTCGCCCTAACGGTAACATCTTCTGACCCGGCGTTTTTCCAATCAGTATAATTCCCCCAATCCGATATGGTTGGGGTCCATAAACTACGGAAGTTTCCAAAGGTACTCATGTGGGATAAATAGGTACCTGTATGTCCCACCTCTTGAATAACATCGACCGCTAATGCCTCATCAGAAGTATCAATACCTTGAGAAATCCGCCTAACTCTTCTGACCAGTTCTTCATCAATTACGAACTTCTCATAAGAAGTCGTCATAATCGCATCCAAAACTCCAAGACTCTGGACGGACATATGGGCCCCACTCATCATCCCCATCATTAAACTCTGCATGGTTTCATATCCAGCTTGACAATCCACTGTTTTAGAGTGAGTAATTCCAGACATTGTTCTCACTGGCAAGTGGTAGAAATCTAATCCCATTTGCAAGCTAGCGGTATTGATCAACATCGCCTCAGGCGTCCCAGCAGCGTAGGTCGCTTCCCTCATATATCCCGAGGTGGAAGCAGTCGCATAGACTATTGGAGCGCCTGGATTAATTAATTGTACCAAGACTAATCCAGCGATTGTTTCCGTGTTTTGGAGAACTGCCGTACCTAACAGGGAGATTGGTCCACTTACTCCAGCCATGATGCAAGGGGCGAGCAAGATCACTTGATTGCGCTTGGCGTATTCAATCATCGTTTCCAGGGTATCAGGTGCATAGCCCAAAGGACTCAGAGAATTAACTAACACAGCCGTACAATGATTTTCCATTAGAAAACCTGGTTTGCCCATGGCAAGCTCAACCATATCCAACTGCTCGCGTACTTGATGAGTGTGAGCACAGAAACCAATGACAGGTTTATCTGAGTTCTTTAATGCTTCATACATCATCATCAGAAATTTGTCTTTACTAGCAACGTCGCTTGGGTCAACAGGAATGGTTCCCACTAAGTCAACAACATCACTAGCTTGGCACAATTTTTGGATATTAGCATAATCCTCTAGGGTTGCCTCACGACGTCCCCTATCGAGGTCCTGAATGTGGACTGGACCCACATTTGGCTGTACTAAGAATCCTTCTCCAACCGTCACGGAGTATTTCTCGTTACGAGCTCGCATACGGAAAGTTTTAGGAGCTGTGCTCAATGCCGAATCTACCATTTCTCGAGAAATAAACACCGTTTTGTTTTCTACCCTCGCCCCATGTTTTTTGAAGACATCAAGCGCTTCATCACTATGAAACACAACACCAGTTTCACGAAGGATTTTTAGGGTAGCTTCATGTACTCTTAATAAGTCATCATAAGTCAGGACTTCTAGTTTAGTTTTTAAACCCATTGCAGCAACCTCCCGTTTAATTTTGTTTACATAACACGCAGCGTCTCACTAAGTGGTATTCAGATCATCCTCTTAAGCAACGATAAGTCATTTGGACTCATCTAAGTCCACTCGACTTTCCACCTAGTTTCGATATAGAATTAATTCTGTTCTAATATCGCAACGAGTCATGTCAACAACTCATAGATCTTTCATAACATAACTTCCACCATCGAGTATCTTGCTGGTACTTAGCTGGATGATCATGTATTGACATGTCAAACACCCATGTAGAGGTCGTTGATAACAAAATATATTGCAAGTTCCGTGCCAAAACTTTATACTGGATTAAACAGAAACTATTTTTTACATCTACTGTTTTAAATGAATATCCATACAATACCTATCAGTAACTCTTTACTTTTAAGGTTATTTCATATAATAATTAATAGACAAAGGCTCAGACATACTAATAGACAAGAAAAATAGTTGTTAATTAAAAGCTCAGCGTAACATTTTTCTCAATTTTTTAAATAATTTTGAGTATTTATGCTTGATTGACGCAATTCACTTTCCAGTCTCCTCAACTGTCCTAGAACATGAGCAATAAATTTCACTTATGCCTAGTATGACCAGCACAGGTCAATCTAAATTCGAGCACTGCTTAGACTCGAACAAGACCTTCGAGTTTAGAGCTTCGCGCAGATACCAAGTGTCCCTGCAGCCAAGGATGGCGATGCCGTGCTAGATAGCTAACGGACTTACCCGAATCTAATACTTTCAGATAGAAGAACAAGGAGGAGTTGAATTTGCCCGATACTAATGAAAGCTATTTGAATAGGGAGGATTTTAAAAAAATATTAGATAATTCCTTTGATGAAATCTTTGTTGTTGACAGCAACTGCATTGTTACTTACGTTAATGGTGCATGTGTGAAGAATTATGGTCTAAATCCTTCTGAGATAATCGGGAAAACTATCCATCATTTTATCAGCGAAGGATATTACTCACCCGCTTTAGCCCCATTCGTTTTTAGAGATAAAAAAACGGTCACTATAGAACAAAAAACTAGGTCCGGAATTACTCTCGTTGTAACCGCTACGCCTGTCTTTAATAACGATGGGGACATTGATTTCATAGTTATGAACAGTCGAGATATTACTCAAATAGAGCAACTAAAACATGATTTGAATAAAACTAAAAAACTCGTTTCCCATTATAAAAACAAAGTCGATGAATTAGTACAACCAGTCAGCTATTTTAAAGGCTATTCCTTTACCAACAGTAAAATGAAGTCCTGTCTTTCATTGGTACAAAGAGTGGCTTTAGTGAATTCAACGGTCCTAATCCTTGGGGAATCTGGTACGGGAAAAAACGTTTTAGCAAAGGACATTCATAAAATGAGTCCTCGAAAAGATGGACCCTTTATTTGCATAAACGGTGCGACTATCCCGGAACACCTTTTAGAATCAGAACTCTTCGGTTATTGCCGTGGTGCATTTACTGGGGCTGACAAGTACGGTAAAGTAGGTTTGGTAGAATTAGCCAATGGGGGCACCCTCTTTCTCGATGAAGTCGGCGAAATCCCTTTAGGTGTCCAAGCAAAATTGTTAGAGCTTATCCAAGATCACCGCTTCCTTCCAGTGGGTGGAAAGGAGCATAAAACGATTGATATTCGAATTATTGCTGCTACCAATCGGGACTTACCTCAATTAATTCAAGAAGGCAAGTTCCGTGAGGATCTATATTATCGGTTAAGTGTTGTTGAGATTGATCCTCCCCCATTACGAGAAAGAAACGAAGACATTATTCCTTTACTACATTACTTTTTAAATAAATACGATTCACAGTATAAATACTCTCATGAATTTGACCAGCGCTGTCTTGAAATTCTCACTAATTATTCCTGGCCTGGTAATATCCGAGAAATGGATCACCTAGCAGAACGAATAGTTGTCACTATCCCTGAAGGCTTGATATTACCGGAGCATCTGCCTAGTAAAATTGTTAAAAATCAGACCCCTGTCATAAATAATGATCCTATCGATGACGAGCTATCAAAATGGAAGAATCTCTTGAAAGTAAGTAATGAGGAAGCAATTATTATTCGCTTGTATAATGAGTTAAGAAGTTCTTATAAAGTGGCAAACACTCTTAATATTAGTCAGAGCAAAGTAACGCGGATTGTCCGAAATTACAAGCAAAACTGTATCATGGGCCAAGATGTTAAAGGATCTTCAAACTAGTATTATTTGACGGCAAAAGGCGGCTTCTGCCAGAAGCCGCCTTTTGCTATGTTCTGGGCTGTCTTACAGCGACAGCCCCATATCATTAATCTTGTTCCGGATAATCGACAACTTGCACTTTACTATCTCCGCCGAAATCCTCCTTGAGCATCTTGCGTAAAGACAGCCCTAAGATGATGATAATAATAATAATGGGTACGCTGGTGGCAACAGATGAAAGCTGAACTACCGGTAATCCGCCCACCATCATGATAGCCACTCCGATCACAGCAAGGAGTGAACACCAGAAAAGTCTTGTCCAGCGAGGAGATTCCTGATCATTCCTAACCTCTTTGCTAGAAATCATGGAAATAATATACGCATTGGAATCAATAGTAGTAGCTTGGAAAATAAGCATCACAAATAAGAAATAGGGAATCACTATTCCAGTGAGGGGTAAGGTATTTAAGACTTGGGTAATCATTGCCCCGGCACCGCCATCCGCCAAAGTCTTATCAAGTGCTATCCCTTGATTAAGCTGAAGATCTACTGCATAGCCGCCGAACACTAAGAAGAACAGTGAACATCCGATTGTCGTTACAACCATCATATTTATAACAACGTTTCTTATCGTTCTCCCCTTGGAGATCCTGGCAACAAATAATCCGAAATACATGGCCCATGCTGCCCACCAGGCCCAGTAAAATACTGTCCAGTCTTGAGGAAAACCGGATTTGGTAATCGGATCTGTATATAAACTCATCCGTAAAAAGTTAGTAGCCAAAACCCCTAGGCTGTCAACATAAAAGGATAACATAAATAAGGTGGGGCCTACAAGCATAATAAAAGCTAATAATCCCATACATAACCAACTATTTAATTCCGACAATTTTTTAATTCCGCCTTTTAAGCCGGAGTAAGCACTATAGCCAAATACCGCTGCAATCACCAGTGTGACCCCAACTTTTACCGTCATAGAATTCTCAATACCCAGCATATTGGCGGTTACAGCCGATATCATAGGTACAACCGTTCCTAAGGTAGTCCCTAATCCGCCTACCAGACCAATAATAACAAATATATCGATGACTCTGCCAAGCCATCCGTCAACCCGGTCCCCCAATATTCCCCTGCAAGCATAGCTTGGGTAGAAGTAGGGTTTTTTTCTTACGTGAAGCATGTAGGCAAAGGCGATGGCCCCAGGGACAAAGATAGCCCAGGCCGTAATACCCCAGTGAAATATTCCATAAGCAATAGAGAATTGCGCAGCTTGCGCTGAAAATGCCTCACCCCAGAAAGGAGGCCACTTAAGATAAAAAATAGGCTCGGCCATGGACCAATAAACTAAACCTGCTCCGACACCGCCAGTGAACATCATCGATATCCAGCTGAAGTTTGAGAATTCAGGTTTATCATCTTTTCCGCCCAATTTTACATTGCCATATCTGCCAAAAGCTAACCAAAGTGAAAACACTACACAGCCCAAAGCAAATAATAACCATAACCAGTCCATTCTATAGGTTATCGCTTTTAATACGATTGAAACATAGGGTTGCAGTTCTTTACCAAAAATAAGCATTGGGGCATATAACACAACGCATAAAATAGCACTGCCCCAGAAAACAACAGGATTAATAAGAACAGCTATACCTTTAGATTTAGGTATTTTTTCCAGCTTTTCTTGTGACAAGTTATTCACCCTTTCTTGTGATTTAATCTGAGAACCGGGTTTAAGAAGATAAGTCAGCTGATAAATTCCACGTGTCTATCTGAAAATTGCATAATAATACCGTTAATTCTTTACTTTTATTCCTCCTTTGATTCAAATATTTCATTGCCCTGAAATGACCATCAAAACCTCCTTTATATAAAATGCTTAACTTCTGTCCCTCAACTTAATGCAAGTTCTTTGCCAATTATCACACAAATCAGTGTATTATCTCAGAAAGTTAAATAGCAGTGGACTATGTACGTATTTTCCAAGGACTTATGCTAACTCTCAAGTCCTATTTATCAAATCCCGGAAAATCATTAACTCAGAGTAATTTCAAGATATTAACTTTTCAATCACAAATAAGTCTTGATGACTCATTTAAGTCACCAATACTTAATTACAAAGTATTGCTGTAAGTCAAGACTATCATCCAAAACGTTCAACTGGGGTATTTTATTACGAATGATATGGAGATTTACAGCGTCCGTGGAGTATCGAAGTGTTTTTCAAGGAAACCAAACAGTACCTAAAGTTAGGGACTTGTCAATCTCGGGATTTTGATGCTCAGATTGCCCATGTAACAACGTGTTATATAATCTATACCTTGCCTATTTCAGGCGAGTAAACGCTTATGAATCATTAGATGTATTATCTAAATCGTAAGACTCCCACTTCTTATAAGTGGGAGTCGATAAAAATAACTTAATTTTGACGCAGTTTACAAAATATATCTCCGCAATTCACGACCTGTTTTCCCATTACTTGCAGGTAATTGTATTTACTTTGTCGAATATTCTATAATGTAATATTCATAAGATCTGATAATATTTTTGGTTGTAATACTATGCAAACACTCAAAAAATCGGTCAAAGTAAAGTAACCCGAATTGTACACACTTATAAGCAGAACAATTCGCTTTACCTAGAAGCTTAATACTCTAAGATTACTATGATTAGATGCCTATTGAAAATGATTACACTGTACTTTTATGAGTGGAGGCATTGCATGAAACTAACTCAATTATATCTTCTATGTGAAGTGGCTAAATACAACTCGATATCAATGGCGGCAGAGCACGCCTATATCACGCAACCGGCAGTCAGCACAGCGATTAGCAAACTTGAGGATGAATTAGGAGCAGTATTATTTAAGCGTACTTCTTCAGGTGCTTACCCGACAGACATAGGTATTACCATTATAGAAAAGGCCCGCGATATACTTGATATAGTTGAAGAAATTAGACAAATCGCAAATACTTCTGAATTGTCGGGTAACCTTTCTGTTGGTATAATCCCCAGTATGGGAGACAAAATCATACCCAACATCTTATCACAACTAAAAATTAGGCACCCAAACATCAATATAGATTTAACCATAGAAGAGTCAGCGATTATATTGCACAACGTTTTATCCGGTAAACTTGATCTTGGGATTGTTCTCTTGACGGAAGAAATTTACAGCAAAGACATTTGCCGTGAAGAATTATTTGCTGATGAATTTTTAATTTACGCAGGAAAGGATTCGCCACTCTCGGCTAAAGAATCCGTATCCTTAAATGAAGCACTAGCGTATCCTTTTGTTGCATATAATGAAGAATATTCGAAGAATAATGGTGGTATTACAAGCATTCTGAAAAACTATGGAGAGCCAAAAGTAGTATTTAGGTTTAGTAATTTTGAACTCATAAAACGAGTTATCTCCCAAGGAATTGCGATCTCATTCTTCCCCAAATTTATGTCTATCGATGATATTTATTTGCAATCCGGTGAAATAAAACCGATACCTATTAATGATGTTAAATTAGGAATAACTGTTGGTTTAATACGAGCAAATCGTCATGTTGCTACTTTAGTAGAGAAGGAATTTATTGCAGAACTCAAATCTATGTGTGAAAATGAATTCTCAAAAGAATCCTCTTGACACGGACCACGATATAACAATGTACATATATACCACTAATGTCAACGCCCAGAGACTCACCAGAAAATAGCCAAATTATTTCATTTATATTGTGTTATTTAGCTTATGCTAGTGTCAATTAAAGTTCGCAAAAACCATCAGAATTCCTAAAGGCTGTGCATTTAGTATGTGAAAAGCGTAATAGTTGGAAGAGTTTTAATACCTCCATTTCTTAGTCTCATGGAGGTATTTTCTCATAGTTAGAGCAGTTCTAACCATGCACCCTTATATTAAGCGCTTACCTTATTCTTCTTAGAGAAGGAAATTTCAATGTCCCCTTCTCTAAGCTCAGCAACGTTTCTCTTGTACATGTTATTGCGCCACTTGTCCAATCAACAGTACACTGAGTAGACCTGTAGCCAGAAGTATTGCATTGCGTTTCATTAATAATCGGTTTCCATCAAGTCTACAACATCACTAGGTTGAGAAAATTTCTGGGAAATGTCATAATCTTTGCTGATTAATATCTAGTGATTGACAAATGCATTTTAATTTTTACGAACAATAAGTGTCTCAAACTCTTGTCACACAAGGGTTCAAGACACTTATTGTGGATAATCAGCCATGTATCAGGGCAGCGGAGTTCTGAGATACTACTAAAATTCCTACCAAGAGACTGTAATCATTCCCATCATGCTTTTATCTGTGGATTCAAAACGATCTTGTATTTCAATGTAGATCTACTTTCCAAGGGCATACCCACTTCTCAAGGTAGGTTAATCCTGCTGAAATCGCAAAGGCAACTAATGCTATCACTACCATTCCTGCGAAAATCATTGCTGTGTTCATTTGGTTCATTCCACTGATGATAATAAATCCTACGCCTTCTCTAGCCCCAACTAATTCAGCAGCCAAAACACTTCCCCACGCCATACTTAAAGAAATCTGTAATCCAGCGAAAATCGTTGGAAAAGAAGCCGGAAACATGACTTGTATGATCTCATGACGGCGCTTTCCTCCTAACATTCGGATAACATGGTAAAGCTCCTCATCAACGACACGGATACCGTTATAACAGTTTATTATTAGCGGTACAATCGCACCAATCACAATAATGAAGATTTTTGATGGCTCACTTATACCAAACCATAGAATGGCCAAGGAAATCCATGAAATCGGTGGCATTGGTTTAAAAAATTCAAATACAGGCTTTACAATTGCATTTACATATGGACTGAACCCCATGAAGATTCCTAGAGGTACCCCTATAACTACCGCTATTACAAAACCTATAATTACGCGCTTGAAACTTATCCACACGTGACCTAACAATGTATGCCCTGCCGTTGGTTCGACCATCATCTGCCCTATTTGTGCTAATACTTGAATTGGAGATGCCATGTGCTGACCATTTAATCCTCTTATAGATACTATCTCCCATAAACAGAAGAACACTATTAGTGAGATTACATATAGAACAATTTTATTACCTAACAAACTCGAAAACGTTCGTTTCTTGGTGTCAAGTCGCATATTCATTTCCATTACCTTCTAACCCCCGCAACTAAACGGCGTTCGATTATGGAAACAATTAAGCTGATAAGAATCCCCGTTAATCCCACCAAGACCATTCCCAACATGACCACATCAACTCTCATTAGACGACGCCCGATGGTTATCAAGAATCCAAGGCCGGCATCGGCTGCTATCAATTCTGCAGCCACTAGGCTGGTCCATGCTCCCGCCAATGCAACTTGCAAACCACCGAAGACCATTGGTAACGCTGACGGAATACATACTTTCCAAAAAATCTCCCAATCTGAGGCCCCGTAGGCGCGTGCCATTCTTATAAATGTCGGATTGGTCTGGCGAACACCCGCGAACGAGTTTATTACACTAGCTACAAGGGCTGCAAAAAAAATGATAAACGCTTTGCTTGTAATTCCTATGCCGAACCAAAAGATGGCCAATGGGATCCAAGCAACTGGAGGAATTGGACGAACCATCTCGAAAATTGGACGAGCCAACCCTTCTACAACTTTAAACCATCCCATTGCTAATCCTAGGGGAATTCCAATCGCAAGAGCAATTATGTAACCCAGCAGCGCTTCCTTGAGACTGACATAAACATGTGTTCCTAACGCTACTCCGTCGGGGGCTGTATTAGATAATTTGAAGATAAACAATTTTACCACATCGCTCGGTGAAGCCAGCAAACCTTTAGGTACAAAATGCCAGTCCACAACCAGTTGCCAGAAAATGAAAAAACTTGTCATACTTAGAACTGATAAGATTGTGATTACTACATTTTTTTTCTTTGGTCTAGCCATAGTGTGCCCTCCATTATCCAAGAAACTGCCTTCTTGATTCAAGCGAGATACTATCTGGTGCTTGAGATGTGGAAGTGAGTTACATTCTCACTTCCACATCTAACACGTTTCGAATTATTTAGCCGTTATATTTTTTAGGAAGGTTGTATTGAGATAATTGAATTTTAGAATTTGGGCATGTTCATCTTCTGTGAATTTCCCACCTTTTGTAAAGGCGTCGCTTGCTTCAGTAATCAGAGTTTCTATTTTACTAGCACCCTTAGAATTATCGAACCAAGCTAATTGGTCTTTAACACCATAAACTAAGTGTTTCTGCATATCGATGGTTGAAGTTTTCTCGTCCATTGTCAAGCCAGCCCAATCCTTTTCGAATGCCGCATACACCTGAGCCAGACTTGCTTCATTCTCTTTCTGCTCTGCTTGTTTAGTTATATAGCTGTCTACAAACTTTGTTACTAATTCAGGGTGCGCGTCACAGAATTTTTTCGAAGCAACTAAGTATATCATCGCTTGAGCGTTGACAGAACTCGCATCTGCTACTACTTTCCAGCCTTTATCTAACCCCGTATAAGTGAATGGAGACCACATAACCGACATATCTCCTTTGCCACTATCAAATGCCGATAGCATTTGCGGTTGTTCCATGTTCATGACTTTTACATCTTTTTCAGTTAGTCCTAATGTTTGTAGATACTTAATTAACAGTACATGACCCGTTGTAATGGTTGTTACGAAAAGTTCTTTCCCCTTTACATCCTCTGGTGAACCGTAAACTTCTGGAGCAGCTGGATTAAATCCTTTTGTTTTGAAAACAGAACTATCTGGTCGAGCTAAGATTGTCGTCGCTAGAGATTCATCATCGGCAATGGCAATGATTTGTAGATCATACTTTAATGCCCCGACCAATGCGGGTATCGCTCCAACTGCTGCAATGTCCCACTGATCTGCAGCTAAAGCTTCAATCTGCTGAGGACCAGAGTCGAAATAGTTCATCTTAATTTCAAAACCGTTCTTTTTGTCTTCCCCACTTTTTTGTAATTCGTAGGTTGCCCATGTATCATATGCACCCTGTTGAGCGATCCTAATAACTGGAGTACCTTGCGCTTCCGGTTCAGTACTCGCCGTTTTTCCACACCCGGTAGTAGCTAATAGAGCGATACTAATCATCACAACTAAGACCTTTGCTACTATTTTCCTCATAATTACGCCCTCCCTTATTTTCAATTCTTGAATAAATTCCCAAACTTCAATCTCACTTAATATAACTCACATTGGACAATTTGCCATACGACTCCCCCTTTAAATTAATCTAATCCCTACCACCATTTGATTAATTCTGTAACCTGTTTCCGAACATCAATAAATGACTGATCGACCGGGTTTCGAGGCCGAGGTAAATCAACCAATATCTCAGCTTTTACTGTCGTAGGCTTTGTACTTAAGACTAGGATCCTCTCAGCCAAATAAACTGCCTCTTCAATGTTGTGCGTAACAAAAATAACGGTGTTTTTGAATTCTTTCCATATTCGGATGAGCTCATCTTCCAAATAATATCTAAGCTTGATATCCAATTGACCGTATGGCTCATCCATTAACAAGAGATCCGGGTTCACAGCGAAGGCTCTAGCTACCGCTATACGCTGCTCCATACTAGAGGAGATTTGGTTGGGATAAAGATCAGCGCAATCCTCTAAACCTACCAGTTTTAAGGTCTTTTCCAGTCTACTTTTCATAATCTCTGGGACAACCTTCTTAAGCTCCATTCCGAAAGCAACATTTTGTTTTACCGTTAGCCACGGCATACAGGAAGGTTCCTGAAATACAAAGGAAATATTATGTTTCTTGGGGTCTGCTTCCTCTCCACCTATTAAAATGTTCCCTTTACTTGCTGGAAGCAATTTTGACAAAAGGTTCAAAAACGTGGTTTTCCCACACCCCGTCGGCCCCACAATGCAGAGAAACTCACCATCTCCGACGGTGAAATTAACATCATCCAATACAAGTACATCCCCAAATTGTTTTGTTAAATTATTGACGACAACTTTTGGTCTCTTCACTTCTGTGGGCATTCCTTAACCCCTCTTCGTATAACATTAATTGAATAATAATAACTTTTGTTGCACCATTTAACTAATATGGATAAAATGCACGGAAATCTTTCAAAGTTAGCTTATTATAGTTTAATTACATTGTATAATAACTTCTTTTTATACCGGGTATATCTAAGATTTAGCTTGATTGACTGTATTCCGCCCTCTTGGCAGTACTATCTCCGGTTACTATACCAACTCATTTAAGTTGAAAGACAGCCAATATTTACCAACATCTTTGAAGAAAGACATAAGTACATATTGCATAAAGTTTAGAGTATGAGTTGAGTTTCATCAATTATTTTTTGTCTTAGCTCCAAAAATGCCCTGTCTGTAAAATCACGTGGCCTTGAAAGCTCTATACTATGAATTTTGTGCATTCTACCCGGTAATTTACCATCAAGGACAATTATGCGATCTCCAAGATAAAGTGCCTCATCAATATTATTAGTAATAAAGCAAACTGTTTTCTTTTCAGTTTGTAAAATACGCATAGTTTCTTGCTCCATAAGAATTCGGGTTTGTGCGTCTAATTGCCCGAAAGGTTCATCCATGAGTAAGATATCTGGATTATTCGCATACGCTCGGGCAATACCAACGCGTTGCTTCATCCCTCCACTTAATTCGTGGGGATACGACTTTTCATAACCATTTAATCCAACGAGATCAATATAATGTTTTGCTATTTCTCGCCTTTTATTTTTGGGTAATCTACTTAATTTTAGTCCCAGTTCAATATTTGCTAAGACAGTCTTCCATGGAAAAACCATATATCTTTGAAACACTATCCCGACATGCTTACCTGGACCCGTTACTTCTTTACCATCTACCAAGATTTTTCCAGTATTGGGCATCTCCAAACCGGCAATCATCCGAAATAATGTGGTTTTTCCCGACTGTCCGGGACCTAGAATGACAACAAATTCATTTTCATAAACAGAGAGATCCATTTTTGCTAAAATCGGTATCTCCTTACCATTTTTGTAAAAAGACTTGCTAACTCCCAAGCATTCTATCTTGGGTTTCAATTCTGATCCACTTTCCATAGGTGCACCAACCTTTCTCGGTCGCTTAATCCTCTGAAATCGAAAAGAAGGCTATAGAAGAAATAGCCATTCTACGCGAAAATCAAAGCCGTATTACTATGTTTGCAGGGCATTAATCGCGCACCCTCCTTAGGAATTAATTTGATCTGTCTTTATCGATGCTATCATGGATATTTATCTAATAATAGATTATTACAAATTTTTCTTAATGCATAATTCCGTCTCTTTATGCCGGGTATAAAAAAGAACATCAATCAGCTAAAGTTCATCCTTTGATTTTATGCCTGTCAAGAAGGTTTTCCTATAACCCTATGTCGTCGCTGAACAACGACGAAACGCCCCGAAAGCCCTACAGCGCTGACCGCCAATCCCAAAATTAAACCAATCCAATACCCCGTTGCTCCTAGTGAGGTGTAACTAGCCATATAATACCCTGCCGGCAATCCGATAATCCAATAGGAGATGAAAGCAGTGATAAACGTCACGTTGACATCTTTATAGCCGCGTAACGCGCCCTGAATCGGCGCGGCAATCGCATCCGATAATTGAAAGAACAAGGCATAAATGAGAAACTGTTGGGCCATTTGAATGACTTCAGCTTCTCGGGAATACAAAGTGGCTACTTGCTCGCTAAAGATTAATAGAATAATCGCACAAATACCAGCCATACCTACAGACATCCCCATGCCAAGATAACTGTATTGTCGAGCATCCTTATGCCTTCCTGCACCCACTTCAAAGCCGACCAAAATAGTTAAAGCAGACGATATACTAAACGGCACCATATAAAGCAACGTAGCAAAATTCATGGCCACCTGATGAGCTGCGATTGTTACGGTATTAAAATTACTCATCAGTAAGGCGACGACTGCAAAAATACCAGTCTCCACGAAAATAGCAAAGCCAATAGGCAAGCCAATCGTTAGTTGTTCTTTCCATTCTTTAAAGGATACGCCAAATAATCGTTTCAGTACTTGATAAGATCTGAAGGATTCTCGCCTCAGAATTAGAGTCAAGGCAATAATGGCCAGACACCAATAAGTGATCGCGGAGGCAACACCCGCGCCAACGCCGCCTAAAGCTGGAAAACCAAATTTCCCAAAGATTAGGACATAATTAAGCAATACATTAATAGGTAAAGAAAGCAAGGCAATCATCATGGTTACGCGAGTTCTCCCTAGAGCATCGATAAATGAACGTAGAACCTGATAGATAAACAAGGCTGGAATCCCGAAGGCTAGGGCCAATAGGTAACTGCGTGAAATACGACGGACTGTATCCTCTAAACCCATTAGATCTAATATTGCGTCCAGGCTGATAGCTCCTACTGAAATCACTAGTCCCGAAATAACTATAGCTAAATAGATCCCCTGCACGACCTTGAAGGCAATATCTTCTTTGCGCCTCGCCCCAATTAATTGAGCCACGATGGGAGTCAAGGCCACTAAAATTCCACCTAACCCTGCACCGATGGGTACCCAGATACTCGAACCGATTGCTACCCCTGCCAAGTCTTGGGTACTTGCTTGCCCTGACATCACGGTATCAAAGAAACTCATGGAAAACATTGTAACTTGGGCGACTAATATTGGTACTAATATAACGAGTAATTGTCTTATCTTTTGAGGAGTCGTCCCAGCATTTTTCATGATTGTTCTAACTCAAATTTTAACTTAGCCTCAGCAGGATCTTCCCAGACTAGAAAGGCTGAAAACAAATTACCTGATTTTGATTTAAACCCTTTAATCAACGGGGTTTTACCTTTCTTCAAGAGACTTCTTATTTGATTTGGGGTAAGCACTTTACCACAGATCGAAGTTTTCCATAGTACAAAGCGACATCCTTCTCGCCAACTAGCGCACCCAAACCCCTTTTGCCCTTCGATCACCTCTCCACCGCATTTAGGGCATGTGCCCAACGCTTCAGCCTTACTTTTAGTACTTTCTGACTTTGGTTTAGCCTTTGTTTCTTCAACTGCAAGCTCTCCACAAGTCTTATTCTGCGGTTTCTTACGGGTCGCTTTCGTCCCTTCTCCTTTTCTTACTCCCGATACTTGAGTTGTAGGTGCCAGAGCTAGAGGGGTTTTGCCATGTTTGTGTTCAAAGGAACGCAGTTCCTCGATTATAAGACCAATAGCCTCCTCGACGTCGGCCATATATTGTTCAATCGTCAATTCTCCTTTTTCTACCTTAGAGAGATTAAACTCCATTTGCCCGGTCATTTCCGCACTAACCAGCAATTGGGCATGCGGAAGCCGTTCCTTAATCAGACGAATGAGTTCGGCCCCTTTTTGTGTAGGTTTTAAAGACTTCTGCTCCTGGATGATATATCCTCGATCTATGAGATTTTCCATGATAGCCGGCCGGGTAGCCACCGTGCCCAAACCTTTCCCTTTCAATTGCTGGCGCAACACCTCATCATCAATCTGTTTGCCTGCGCCCTCCATGGCTTTCAAAAGATCTCCCTGAGTATAGCGTTTGGGAGGTTTTGTAGTCTTTTCTTCGCTAAAAATACGCTTCGTCAGTACATCCTCACCCTTAATTAATGGTGGAAGGACAGCGTTCTCATTCTCTGTCTGCTCACGGTCGTCCTTTTTCTTGGCTTTGCGGACAACCCCCTCCTCTAATTCATCTGGACCATAAACCTTCTTCCAGCCTACGCTCAGTAGGACTTTGCCTTTCGTGCGAAAGGACTCACCCTCAACCTCGGTTACCACGTCAGTTTGGTGATACCGGGCAGGCGGGAACCAAACGGCTAAGAAACGGCGCACAATCAAGTCATATAGTTTCTGTTCCTCAAAGTTAAGCCTTTCAATAACAACTTTTTCCGTAGTCGGAATAATGGCATGGTGAGCAGTGATCGTATTAATTACTCGTTTACCTTTAGGTACCCCCAAAAGATCAGCTTCATCTACCAACTTGGTGTAAGGCTCTTGTCGTACAGCCTTCAGGTGCTCTGGTAACTTCGGCACAAGGTCCTCTGATAAGTACGCACAGTCTGATCTCGGATAGGTAATTGCCTTTTTTTCATAGAGAGACTGGGCAAGCTGGAGGACTTTTTCCGCGCTGTACCCGTATTTTTTAGAAGCTGCTATGGTCAGAGATGTCAGATCAAAAAGCAGGGGTGCTGGTTCTTGTACATCCTTTTGCTCCATTTTTAGAATGTTCCCAGGTTTACCCTGTGTTTTCTGAACGATATCCTCTGCATCTTGGCTACTTGTAATTCGCTTTGCCTCTTCACTGGAATCAAACCACTTGCCAGGATATTCTCCCTGGGTAGTCGAAAACTCAGCTCGCACTTCAAAGTAGGGCTGGGCCACAAAACCTTCGATTTCCCATTCTCGCTCTACGATCAAGGCCAGGGTTGGGGTCTGCACCCTCCCTATGGAAATAACATTAGGTTTTTTACGAACTGTGTCAAAACTCCCAAACAAAGCAGTAAACCCTTCTGTCAGATTCATGCCAAAATCCCAGTCTGCAAACGCTCGTCCATTACCAGCTGCCGCCAGTCCAGCGACTGATTCCGCAGTACGGAGTCGTTTCAAGCCTTCCCGAATTGCTGCGGTTGTCAGTGAGGAAATCCATAGCCTAGACAAGGGCTTATTGCACTTAGAGGCATCCCATACCTCCTGAAACAGCAATTGGCCTTCCCTGTCAGCGTCAGTCCCACAAATAACCTCTCCGATGTCCGAAGACCTTAACCAACGTTGGATCACTTGATACTGTTTGGCAGACCCCGACTTGACCACCCGACGAAATGTATGCAAATTAGGTAGAACTGGCAAACGTTTTAGACTCCAGCGTTTCCCAACCCGCTCTAAATCCATATATGCTTCCGGACGCTCCAGCTCTAAAAGGTGGCCATAGCACCAGGTAATCACATACTGCTCGTTTTCTAGGTAACCGTCGCCACTACCTCTAACTCCTAAGGCTGTGGCATATTCACGAGCTTGTGACGGTTTTTCCGCGACAATTAGTATTTTTCCCATGCCTAAGCCTCTCTTTATCTATTGATTAGAACCATTATATCTTAGCAATCGGACATTTTATAGATTATGGTATTTAACCTTATTATTACCTAAATCATCACAACGTTTACTGCCCCAAGAGAAATGCCAAAAGTACCTATAAAGCAAACAATGGTAAAACAAAAGGTGCTGATCGCTCTCGCGATCAGCATCTTTTGTTAACGTAATATTTTAAATACTAAGGATACAAGATTTAGGATTCTTCTGAACTCCAAGATGCGAGATAGGCTTCTTGCTCCTTGGTTAATTTATCGATCGATAAACCGAGAGACTGGAGCTTTAGCATAGCAACTCTCTCATCAATCTCAGTATTTACTTGATAGACTTCAGTGGACAATTTGTCATGATTCAAAGCAACGTATTCCAGCGACAGCGCCTGTAAAGCAAAGGTCATGTCCATAACTTCTGCAGGATGCCCATCCCCAGCAGCGAGATTAACTAAGCGACCCTCAGCAAGAATGTACAAACATTGACCATTAGGAAGTGTGTATTCAGTAATGTTCGTCCTAGCTGTTCTTTCGGAGACGGATATTTCCTTCAGTTGGGCCACATTGACCTCCACGTCAAAGTGGCCTGCATTACACATAATTGCACCGGATTTCATGACCACAAAGTGCTCTTTATTGATAATATCCATGTTGCCTGTCACCGTAATAAAGAAATCTCCATGCTTCGCTGCCTCAACCATCGGCATGACTTCAAACCCATCCATCAAAGCCTCATTCGCTTTAATGGGATTAATTTCGCAAACGATCACTCGTGCACCTAAACCCTTAGCGCGTAGAGCCACTCCTTTACCACACCAGCCATATCCAGCAACAACAGCAGTTTTACCTGCTACGACCAAGTTAGTCGTCCGCATGATTCCGTCCCATACGGACTGTCCAGTACCATATCTGTTATCAAACAAGTACTTGCACTGGGCATCGTTGACAGCAACCATCGGAAACTTGAGAGCCCCATCTCGAGCCATTGAATGTAAGCGTAGAACTCCGGTTGTCGTCTCTTCTGCCCCACCCTTTACTTTCTGAAGAAGCTCAGGACGAGTTGTGTGGATCGTTGAGACTAAATCTCCCCCATCATCAATTATAAAATCTGGCTCGGTATCAAGAGCCAATTGAAGATGATGATGATACTCTTCGTCCGTCGCATTGTACCAAGCATGTGCTCCAATCCCACCTTGAACGAGAGCCGCTACAATATCGTCTTGAGTTGAAAGTGGATTACTGGCAACCACTGTCACCTCTGCACCTCCGGCCCTGATAACCTGAGCCAGGTAAGCTGTCTTAGCTTCTAAATGCAAGCAAATTACGACTTTCTTACCTGCAAAAGGCAGTTGTTCCTCAAATTCTTTACGTACACGATTAAGCACTTGCATACGTGGAATAACCCAATCGATCTTACGCTGCCCTTCTGGTGCAAGTGATAAATCTCGGATAGTGTATTTTAAATTCATCTGTTTATACCCTCTTTCAATTCTAATATATGCAATGACTAAATGCCCTGATGAGTACTTGAATGTCTCTTTGAGATTTTGGAGTATAGCACTTTTTTTTGCCCTTATCTTTGGGTATAGTCATTAAGGTAAAAATTCCGCATACCCTCAATATCCTCTTGAGATAACTCCACAACTCCACCCATAAACCTCGCAAAAAGGACGATTTGAGCTGATTTTTCAACGACTTGGCAAACTCTAAACGCTTCATCTAAGCTACATCCTACACCAATCATGCCGTGGTTTGCAAGTAAAACAGCATTGCGACCATTCAATGCTTTAAGCGCGTTAGTACCAAGTTGCTCTGTCCCTGGCAGTGCGTACTCACTAACCCTTACATTTCCACCTACAATCTGAACCATATCTTCAACTGCTCCCGGAATTTCCTTACGGGCTACAGCCATGGCAGTAGCATAAGAGCTATGAGTATGTACAACAGCTTGAACATCTTCGCGTGCGTTATAAATCGCTAGATGCAAGGGTAATTCAATCGAAGGCTTGCGAGTTCCACAAATGGTCTTCCCCCTGAGATCTAATACCACTATATCTTCAGGAGCTATTGCATCGTAACACATCCCAGAAGGGGTTATGGCCACAAAGTCTTTTCCAGGGACTCTACAGCTAATATTCCCCCAAGTTCCCACTGTGAGGTTAATCGCAAGCATTTCGATCCCTTTCTTGACTACTTTTTGGCAGGCTTCCAGTAATTGATCCATATTTAACTTAATCTCCTTTGATTCATTATACCCTAAATCGATAACCAGCACCCCAAACCGTTTCCACATATTGAGGATTAGATAAATCACTTTCAATCTTCTCGCGCACTCGAGCAATATGCACAGTGACTGTCGCTGAGTCTCCCAAAGCATCCAAGCCCCAAAGGCGCTCAAATAACTCCTCACGCCCGAACACTCTGTTAGGATTTTGAGCCAGGTACAAGAGTAAGGCATATTCTTTCTGTGCCAGATTTACTTCCTTACCGAGGACAAAAACTCTCCGTGAATCCTTATCGATTTTAAGTCCGCGAATCGTCAAAACGTTTGACTTCTTAGCCCCTTCCCTAAACCGAAGTTTAAGCCTCTCGTAATTCTCGAGATGGGCTTTCACCCTCGCCACCAATTCGCCCGGACTAAAGGGTTTGGTTATGTAGTCATCTGCACCCAAGCTTAACCCCTTAATCTTATCGATTTCTTCCTTTTTGGCGGAAACCAAAAGAACCGGTACATCTTTATCCTCTTTCAAACTGCGTAAAATCTCTAAACCATCCATTCCCGGCAACATAATATCCAGAATGAGTAGATCTACCTCATTTTCTTGGAACGCCTTTAAGCCATCTAATCCATTGTCATACACACTAACCTCAAAACCTGCAACTTCCAGATAGTCCTTTTGCAACTCTGCGATACTCGAGTCATCTTCGATGATTAATATCTTCTTGTTCATTTCTTCCCTCCATCATCATGACTTACTGAGCGAGATCATGATACTGGTCCCTTCTTTTCCATGGCTAACAGCCCATACCTTTCCATTATGCCCTTCAATGATCTGCTTGGCAATGGCCAGTCCTAAACCGCTTCCTTTGCTTCGAGCTGCATCCGCCCGATAGAATCGATCAAAAATATGAGGCAAATCCCTCTCATTGATCCCTGACCCATTGTCACGTAGTTCAACGATAATACTAGCAACAGTGTCTCTGAGGCTGATTACAATTTTGCCCTGACCATTGCTCATGTATTTACAGGAATTGTCCAAAATGTTCATAATGACTCGTTTCATTCTTTCTCGATCTATTAAGACATATTGCTTTTGCTCCAACTCATTATGAAAAACTATTTTGATCTGACTCCTTTCAAATTCCGGTTCATTTTCTACTATACAATTTTGGATATACTCTTCGATGTCTACTCTCTCGAAATCAAACGGAATCTGGTTTAAATCCAGCTTGGCATACAGTAAAAGATCATCAATCATTTGATCGATTTGGTGAGCCTTTAAAGCTATGGTTTTTAAATAACGTTCCATTTTATCCGGGTTACTGGCAATCCCATCTAAAATTCCTTCTACATAACCTTTGATGGAGGTTACTGGGGTCTTTAAATCATGAGAAATACTTGAAACAAGCAGCTTGCGATTATCCTCATACTTCAATTGAGTGAGAACTGACTCTTTTAGCTTAATGCGCATAAGTTCCAAATCACGACACAAGGCTTGAATTTCTTGATCCCCTTCTTCAACAATTGAGTTATCAAGATTCCCTTTAGCAATTTCTGCTGCAGCACTTTGCAAGGTATGCAAAGGATTGATGATACTTCGAGAAAATTGATAGGAAACAACAATATTCGTTAGCACAAACGTAAGTATGAACGAAACAGAAATTAGTATAAGTAAAGCTGTAAAACTTATCTCCCACCTATCCACAGGCATAAGTAACAGCAAACTCCCTTGGGAACCTTCTTTATACTTGAGATCCGTCACGTAGACTGTATAAGAGACATTATCTATTATGACCGGTTCATTCCTTCCCGTCATATTTCCTGCTGCCAAACTTTTGGCCACTTCGATTTTAGAAAACTTCCTAGAGGAAAATCCCACCTCGTCATCCTTGATCATCATAAGCTCCCCATGAATCTCGGCAAGCTGTTCGAGAAGATATTTCTGATAACTCTCTTCTTCCAAAATTTCAGGCGTCCGTTTCCAGTTACTAGTTTCATTAATCAGCTTGACCTTAATCATTGACTGCATTTGCTGATGCTCATAAGAAATCCCGCTTCCAAATAACTTGTCGAAGACAAAAAAAGCAACCAATGCAACTAGAACAGTAATGATCATAGGAATGATTACTGTCGAAGCATTGGCTAAAATTAAGCGTGTTTTGAGTTTCATAACGTCACCTTAAAATTCCTTTTTATCAAAGATATAAAACCCTGCCGTAAACAACATGATCGCTGACCCCAACATAATTAAAAACTGACGTAAAATCTTTAATAGTGGAAAAGCATTTACCAGAAATAGATTATACCAGTCAAGTTGAGTCGTCAAGAATAAACTGGAATACTGAGAAAAAAGCACACCTAGGACTTTTAAAGCAAGAAATGCCAAAATGGATACAAAAAAGACGGCTATTCCGCTCTTAAAGATATTTGCTAACAGGGCAATTGCTAAAGCCAAAACAGTCAATGGAAACAAGCTTACGAGGTAAGAAAACACTGTCCTGCCTAAGGAATCAAGGGTCGCCGAATTCGTATTAAAGATAAATCCAGCCAGCAAGGAAAAAACAAGGAGTAGAAGAAGAGCCCCTGAGATAAACAAGACAATAGACGTAATTTTTGCTGTATAGACCTTAAATCTACTGACTGGTCGAGTTAGAGTGATCCTCATACTGTTCTGGGTAAACTCCCCTGAGAAACTATCAATCGTAACTAAGGCTGTAAAAAGGGGCAGGATGGTATTAACCACAACCGACAGCACGAGCATTGGAAATTCAACACTTCCCGTCCCTCTAAGTCCAAATCCACTTCTTACTCCTAAAATCACCAATTGCCCAACGACAATTACTGCAAGAGATAGCAAGACGGCTACTAATACCTTTTTCTTTTTATAGAGCTTTTCTAGTTCATTAATTAGCGCTGCTCGAAACACGGCCATTTCTCTCTACCTCACTTACAAAGTAATTCTCTAGTGTTGCATAGTTCTTTAGAATTGTCTGAGTGCTTTCTACATTCAGTATTTTTCCATTGTAGATTACGCCGATGCGATTACAGGTCAATTCTACATCATGGATCAAATGGCTGGAAATAAAAAAAGTGGTCTGTTCCTTTTCCGCCAAATGCTGGATCATTCTACGAATATCAATCATGCCCTCGACATCAAGCCCATTTAAAGGCTCATCGAGAATGACGACCTGCGGTCTCGATAATACAGATGCTGCAAGGCCCAAACGCTGCTTCATTCCAAGGGAAAACTTTTTCGATTTTTCATGCTTGTATTTGAGCATTCCTGTTAGTTCTAGGACCTCATCTATTCTTTTATGATCAACCCCAGGATAGTAGCGAGCCAATTGCTTTAGATTATCAAAGGCACTCAGATAATGATAAGACTCTGCAATTTCAATCAGGCATCCTACTTTGGACATTGCTTTTTCATACTCCTCCGTTACACTATGTCCTAAAATTTTAACATCTCCATGTTTAGGTCTGATAAGTCCTGTCATGATTTTCATTGCCGTCGTTTTTCCTGCCCCGTTTGGTCCAAGAAACCCAAAGATATCCCCTTTATAGATGTCCAGATTTATATCATAAACACCGCGACCATTTCCATAAAATTTAGTCAGGTTCTTGATTTCAATAACTTTTTCCATGCCTTAACCCCCATCTTGACAACTAATGTGACTGCCGGGAAATATCCCGGCAGTCATTATTTCTTCATTGATTTGTAATATTATTAATCTAAATCCGGACTAAAGGATGAATCAAACATCAACCCGCCCCCAAATGATCTATTCATATTATAGATATTAAAGTTTACTTTTCCATCATAGTCACTTATATAAATGTCTCCCTGTCCCTTACCACCGGATTCAGTTATATATTCGAAATTTGCATTCCCTCTTTGGTTTTGGCTTACTTCAAATTGGGCCTCAAATTTGAAATCACTCATACTGGAAGAGTATCCTTCAAATTCAGGCTTATACTCCTCATAATATCGACCAACTACCAACTTATTATCAATCTGCGTTATATCAATAAACCGCTCGCCTACTTTAACAAATTTACGATCTTTTTCAATAACAATATCGTTTTTAAACTTACCTATATACTTCTCCGGATTAGAAATCTCAGTATTTGAATAATCTCTGGCAATGTCTGTAACCACGTTCTTACCAGTAAGGTCAGGCTTAGTGACTGTGGTGGAGTTAATGTCCGACACCGTAATCAAAGCCTCAAACGATATGTCATGGACCGTCCCTTGCTCATCCTTACCTGAAAGTACTGCGGTCCCTAAAATGCTCTCCATCACGCCGTCTTTATTGACCTTACCCGTTCCTTTGACCTCTTTGACAAAGACATCCTTGGTCAGTTGTGGCATCTTGTTATTATTTTGATTGCCATTAAACTCTTGCTTCAACTGAAACGAAGCGATAGCATTGACTAAAGACGGGATTTGTACCTCTGTTAAAGAGCCTGCAAGCCCTTTACTGCCATCAGGATTTTCCGTAACGACCACATGGTCTTTTAGACTTCCAACGATCGCGTCAGCTATTTTTTCAAGATCAGCTGCTTCTTCCTCCTTAAAAGGGTTATCAAAAGATATATCTTCTCTATCCTTACTATACTCTGTCACATAGTAAGTCGGATCACTCTCAGACACTCGAATCATGGTCTTCTTATCTGAGTAAGTCTGATAGGAGTCCTTATCTCCGTTTAGATTAGTGCTTGATGATGAGCTTTCAGAAGCACCTTTTATTCTATCATGCTTCGTAGTTTCGTTGGAAGTCATCAACGTCTTGCCATTATCTTTCATAGCCATTGAAAAATCCAGTGTAAAACTATCAAACTTCTCGCTAGTTTGATCAGCCGTTACTTTAATCGCATCCTTAAGTTCCTCATACCCACTTTTACTTGCAATGTCAGCTAGAGCTGTTGTCGCTAACAACAGGGTTCCAACCGTAAAACTTACAAGCATTGCTGTTTTCTTTTTGAATTTCATCTTGTCAACTCCTTAAATAATTTAACGATCCTAAATATATTCTAACCTAATGGTCTTGATTTTCCCTAAACAGGGTATAAACAAATTATAAACTATTCCCATCCCTCTTAGACATACATTTCAACTACCCCTAACTAAATTACGGAAAATATATCTCTTTAAATGCTCTCCTTCATACTTTATAATACCAAATTCGTAAGTATAGGGGAGAGCCTAAACTTATACTTTCACGTACTTGACTAGCACCATGACTTCAGTCACCGGTGATCGCCTTAGCTGCACTTATGCCTAGTCACGACTCGAACATGGATGTTCGAGGTTAGGGTGCCGCCATGATGGCAAGGTGCCCGTGATGACGGGAGGGACCTTCCAGAAAGTTATCATTTCTGACTGATAACAGTCAGAAATGATAACTTTCTGGATTAGTATAGAAAGAAGGCTACCTAGAATCAAAGTGGTAGATGCTTGGTAGCCTGAGGTTAGAGAATCCTATACTCCTAAGAAGCACCCGTTGATTGAGAAGTATATACTTCCTAGAAACATTGAAAACACTTTACGAATAAGTCTTACTTATGTATCCATAGCCTAATTTGGTCGCCAAAAGAGAGCCAATCACATGCGTGATGGGCTCTCTTAATGATACAATAAGCGATGAAATAAACCTAAAGAGGCTTATACGCAACCAGTTGGTTTTGGAAGTCCAGCAATTTTACAAGCGCCCTTTCCAGGTCCAGCTGGAAATAGTTCATAAATTCTCTTTTGGTTGTAGCCAGTGTCTTTAACCATTTTTCGAACCATTGGAGCAACCCCAAACTGCTCAAAATAGTCCCTTAGATAGTTGATCATCTTCCAATGATCTTCAGTAAGTTCTTCTACTTCCTCAGTGACAGCGAGAGCCTTAGCAACTTCTTCAGTCCATACTAAATAATCCTCAAGAAAACCGTCTTCGTCCAATTCAACAGTTAAATCGCCTACTACTAGTTGAGCCATAATTAATTTCCTCCTTAAGTGTGTTTATATAATTGATTCTGTTTGATATTAGGCTATTGATTTAAATACTGTCAATCACATTTGATGACTGTACAGTTTCAATCCATCGTGCTAAGAAAGCGCGTTCTGAATTGTAAATCCCCCACCCCCCAAACAGGCATCAAAAACCTATCAACCAACTTAGCTTGCTTTTTCTTCCCTAACCGAGATTGCAATCTTATAGAGTATTGTGATTAGCAACATGCCAATCGAGTATACACCCAAGGTTACTAATATCTCATTAAGAGTCGGAACATATTCAACAACTCTTTCGAAGGAATTAGGGACAAATCCTGCAACAATTAACACCATACCTTTATCAATCCAGTTAGCAATAATGATCGACAGAAGACCAATAATTAAGGTCACTTTATTCAATCGTGTACTCGGAAAAACAAGTAACGCAATTCCTAGGAAGGCTAGGACAACTGCTACCCACATAATGGGAACTAAACTATTATAACCGTTTAAGCCGAAGAGTGTATACCTTAAAGCTGCACTGTATTCAGGGATATTACTATAGAATGCAGTAAATACCTCTAAGATATAGAAGAAAACATTGGCTATCATAGCATATCTAATTATTTTTACTAATGACTGAAATGCTCCGCCTTCCGGATCCGGGTTAAATTTGCTGACCTTTTGAACAATAAAGCATAAAATGAGCAGGATTGCAGGACCAGCTGCGAAGGCAGATGCTAAAAAGCGTGCTGCCATAATAGCAGATAACCAGAGATGCCTGCCCGGAAGGCCAGCGTATAAGAAAGCTGTGACGGTATGAATACTAATAGCCCAAGGGATCGAAAGATAAATAATTGGCCTGACCCATTTCGGTGAGGGTGCTCCCTTGCGCTCCGCACCTAGAGTCGTCCAGCCTACTATCAGGTTAATGGCAAGGTATCCACATAATACAATCATATCATAAAACATAACTGACCGTGGACTTGGATGGAGGATCACATTCATAATCCGCATTGGTTGCCCTAAATCTACGAAAATAAATAAGATACACATTATCACAGCCGGTATTGCTAAAAACTCTCCTAGGATAACCATCTTACCGAATTTCTTAAAGTCATGTAGATAATACGGTAAAACTAGCATAACAGCAGAAGCTGCAACACCCACAAGGAATGTAAACTGGGCAATGTATAATCCCCATGATACGTCCCGGCTCATGCCTGTGACACCCAAACCATTGTTAAACTGATTCATATAAGCTAATACGCCTACAGCAATAACAGCTAATAATAGTGTAACCCAAATCCAATACCTTTTACTGCCCGACAGAGCTTTCTCAAGCATGTTCGCCACCCCCTACCAGGTAGTAAACACTTGGCTGAGTGCCCAATTCCGGTTTACGTCGAATCGTAAATTTCGTGCTGACAATTTTCCGCACTTCTGAATTGGGATCATCTAAATCTCCAAATATTAATCCACCGTTAGATTTCTCCACACAAGCAGGCATAAGACCTTCTGCCAAACGTTCGTAACAAAAATTACATTTTTCTACAACGCCCATGGTTCTGGTTGGATACTCTGTGGATACTTCCTCAATAAAGGGCCGTGGATCTTTAAAGTTAAAGCTTCTCGCTCCGAAGGGACAGGCACCCATACAGAATCTGCATCCTATACAGCGATGAAAGTCCATTGCGACAATACCGTCTGGTCTCTGGAAGGTAGCCTGAGTAGGACATGCTTTCACACAAGGAGGATTTTCACAATGATTACATAATACCATAAAAGGACTGTGTAATACATGATCATCCAAATATTCGTTAAACCCACCAGCAAAGGCATGATGATAATCTTCTTCCCATATCCATTTAATTTCATTTTTTGTATCAGGAAAATTAGGAACATTATGAAGGCTGTGACAAGCTTCTATAACTCTGTTATAATCAGCTTCTGTTTTGAACTTACTCATATCAACAACCATAGCCCACCGTTTAGCCGGTAAATCGTTTGAAGCCTTTTCAAATCCAGCTGCTTCGGCAATTGCTTTTTTACCGAAACCGCTAATTACAAATGAACTTCCTAGTCCCAATGCAGTGATCATACCAGCCCTTCTCAGAAATTGTCGTCTATTGATGCTCATTTCACCGCCTCCTTTGGCTCAAAATGGCAAGTCCAACACAACGGCTTCACAGCTGAATAATCGTGGCAGGAGGCACAGAATTGAGGTGAGTCATTAATTGCTGGGTTACTTACTCCTGCGGTATTCACTGGATTGTTTAGGACTACTGGATTCGAAGCCGACTCAGTTGCATGACATTTTAGGCACGTATCTTGAAGACTAATGTCAAATTCTTTCCCTTGGCTATTAATATAGACTGTCTGGCCATTTCTAACTGCTTCTTCTCTCCATTGATTGAGAAGTTGCATGTGATTGGCTCTCATAAATTCAGGTGACTCAACACACTGTTGATCCGACGCAGGTAGTTGCTGGATAGCTGGAGTATTTAGTGCTACATCAGGTCCAGCATTGGCTTTCCCCATATTATAGAAGAAAGGTATAGTAAATAGCGCAGCAAAGATAATGAGTGAAGCAAATATTTTTCCGCCTTTATACATTACTCATTACCCCCTTTTCCTGGTAAATCTTCAAAGCGTAGGTCGGTTGTTCTCTCTTTCTCGCCTTTCATCACCAAAGCATTACCCACTAACTCCGTCACACCAGTAACCCCTACACCAGGATTCCAATAATCCATTAAAGCTGGGAAATGGGCCCGGTCAACTGCACAAATGTTAGCTAGCATGTTAACTCCATGTTTTTGTTGGACATACTTAACGGCATTAGCTCGTGGGAATCCGCCTCGCATCCGCTGTTCCATATTTTCTGAGGCATTAAGCCCTGAACCAGCCCCACAGCAAAATGTCTTTTCCCTGATCGTATTCTCAGGCATCTCATAAAAATTATTACAAACAGCTTTTATTATTTCTCGTGGCTCATCGAGAAGTCCCATACCTCTGGAAGGATTACACGAGTCATGATAGGTAACCTTCAAATGATCGTTGCGACTCGGGTCAAGATTCAATTTATTGTGTTTAATCAAGTCAGCTGTGAATTCCGAAATATGAACCATTTTAGTAGATTTAGCGTTTTCAAAGACCGTGCCAGTTATTGGCGACACTGGTACATCTAAAAAGTCTGCAGGACCATGCCATGTATCCATGTACTGATTCAGGACTCTCCACATGTGGCCGCATTCTCCACCAAGTATCCATTTAACTCCAAGTCGCTTTGCTTCTGCATAAATCTTATAATTAAGCCTCTTGGCCATGTCATTCGAGGTAAAGAAGCCGAAGTTTCCACCCTCTGAAGCATACGTACTCCAAGTATAGTCGAGACCAAGTTCATGGAATAGCATGAGATAACCCATACAGGTTTGAATCCCCGGTTCACCTAGAAGATCTCCTGAGGGAGTGATAAACAATATTTCGGCACCTTTTCTGTTGAAGGTTGGATTTACCCTAATACCAGTTATATCCTCAATATCATCTACCATGGATTCAATATTTCCGGCAATTGCATGGGGCTCCAGTCCAAGGTGATTTCCCTTCATGTAACAGTTAGCGACCGGTCCTGATATCCAATCAATGTTTAGACCCACTAAATTAAGAAGTTCCCTGCCAATAATCGTAACCTCTGCTTGGTCGATACCATATGGACAGAAAACGGAACACCGACGACATTCGGTACACTGGAAAAAGTAAGACCACCATTCTTTTAAGACGTTCATATCAAGTTCTCTAGCTCCAGCTAAACGCCCGAGAAATTTCCCTGATTTTGTGAAATACTTTTTGTATACCGATCTTATTAGCTCCGCCCTCAATACGGGCATATTTTTAGGGTCACCTGTGGCAATATAAAAATGACATTTATCAGCACAAGCTCCACATCTAACGCAAATGTCCATAAAAATTTTAAAAGAGCGATATTTACTCAGTCGTTCAGCCAATCCTTCCAAGATGGTAGATTCCCAACCCTCTGGCACTTTCCAGTCTTCGTCGGCTGGCGACCACTGTCTTGGGTTAGGTAAGCCTAACGTTAGCAGATCTTTTTCTTTTGCTCCCCAGCAAAAGGTACCCGGTTTAAACTCAACTGGTGTATCCATCCAATTCGTTGCCGGGATCTTAAAATCTATCTTAGATAATTCTTCCGGTTTTGGAAGTTTAACTTTCGGCGCCATCCACAATCACTCCTTTTCTACCGGTATCCCAGCTTTTTTCATTTTCTCCCTGAACTCATCTTCATACTGTTCATAAGTATGAACTTCTACATCGTGATTCCAAGGATTAATGTGTCTAACCATGCGATTGTTACTAATCATATTACGCGTGGGGCTCAAGAAAACTCCGCCCATATGCATTAACTTACTCATAGGGAAATAAGCAAAGAGAATACTGACTAAAAAAATATGAATGAAAAACATAGGTCCGATTCCCAACGGAAGAACAGGCTGAAAAGTAGCTAATCCTATTGCCAATTGTTTAACTGCAACAAGATCTACTTTATAGAAGTAGCGCATCAAAACTCCAGAGAAAGCTATGCTCATAATCATAAAGAGCGGGAAAAAATCTGCAGGAAGTGAAATGTATCTAACCTGTGGAACAAAAATTCTCCTGAGGAACAGATACGTAATCGCGGCTAAAATAAAAGCATCTGTCAAATAAATAGCCGGCAACCCAATTTGCAAGATTCCATCAACGCTTTCAAAGGCTTGAACTAAAAAGGGAACAGGATCTAAGAAAAACCTAAGATGTCTTACAATGATTATGAGGAACGACCAATGAAAGAACAAACTACCTAGCCAAAGCCATTTTGCCGAGCCGTAGGATAGTTCAGGGCCATTCTGCCCTTCCCTTAATTCAGTCTTAGTATTTCGGAACAGTGAGCGGAAAAAGAGAACTTCCATAGCCATTCTGACTATAACACCAAAAGTACTTGTGGGATTTTCAATCTTATTCTGCTTAATCCAAGGGAGTGATTTTTGCTGTCCAATGGTTGTAGGAATTCGGAACGGCACTGGAGACCGACCCCATTTGACTATTCGATAAATAAATCCACCTACAAACATAGCAAAGGCTAAATACGGTATGATAATACCAAAAACATAATGTAAATTTGTAATATACGCTCCAATACTGGCGACTATAATGAGTACGATGACTGTGATGAAAGAAAACAAGACTTTCACTCTACGACCTCCTTCCTTTATTTTTGGTCTTTGTGCTCAAATTCTTGAACTGGGATCTCCGACATTAAGTTAGCTTTCTTTAATAGTGAAAAGGTCATCCGTTTAAGTTCATCTGTCCTTAGCTCATAGATCTGTTCTCGGCATTTTACATATATATTAAAGGCAGTGAGAGCCAGATCGTCAATTTTTGATTCAAACTCAAATAACTCAGCATTGATCTGGTTCTGCCTTATTTCCTTTCCCAGTTCTTCACGAACTATTGTTTTAAGTTGGAAGATAAAAGCCATAGCCTTTGCGGGCGTAAAATCCTGAATCGCCCTGACCTTAATAATATCATTGATAAATGTTAAGCTTTCTGCAAAGTCCTCCCCTTTAACGAGTACTTCTAAGATGCCGTCTATGCCTTTAGAGAACGTGTAACCTACTGGATTTGCAAACCTATCTTTTTGATTCATTAAAAACCCTGAATTGTCGTTGGGATATGACGCAATAATTGAATCTAACCATCTTTTCGTAATGGTGGTTTTCTTTTCTTCCAAGATTTCTAGCAACTTTATGTCCAAATCAGACCACTCCTTGTAGTTTAAATACATATATTTTGTGAATTCCTACTAGGAACGCTCAATCTTTATCATTTAATGCGTCTTTGTATAACACAATTCAGTCGATGTTGAATATGGCTCTATTCAACATCGACCTTCCCTGAGAACATTTTCACATAAATAAAGTCCCAAAACTCCCTTACACTAACACTAGAGATAGCCTTTACGATCAAAATACGAGAAGTACCCTCCTTTATCACTAAGAGTATCTAATTGTTTTCCAAGAAAAGGAGTGAGTTCCTAAAGTACATAATGTATTTGTTCTTTATATCACTATCAGTCTAAGGAATTTTACTTAGCTTGTAAAATTCATATTTCTTATTGATCAATTAGATAATCGTATTGCCATCATTAATAAGAAAGAGCTACGAAAAACTGTAACTCTTTCTTATACTAGTCAATTTACACTTTATGGGATAACCTTCCCGACATCGCGGTGCCTTGCCATTCCTTGTTCGAGTCATGGCCAGCGGTCCCTTCTCGCCGTCCTGCAAGAAGGCTAATTCGTGCGAAGACAGTGTCTGCAAGAAGGGTAATCCGTGCGAAAACAGTGTTTTCGTGGGCTACAGGGACACTCGGCCAACCATGGCCAGCGCTTTATCCCAACGCACGTTCTAAAATCTTATTTAGACGATTAACCATTATTCTTGGATCAATGATTAGTCCTGCAGCGATTTGTGCATTTTCGAATATCTGCTCTGCCGCAATTTTTGCAAAAGAGTCCTCGTTTTTATGAGCAATATCCAAACGCTTAATCATCGGATGTGCTACATTAATCTCTAGAACGCTGGGACCCACATTATTAAGGTCTTTATTTACGAGCTGCATCATCCGCTGCATACTGTTCGTCCCGTAGGGGCTGAGCACTACTGCCGGACTGTCAACCAAACGCTTCGATTCTCGAACTTCAGTTACCTTGCTCCCTAATACTTCTTTGAGCCAACTTGTTAGGGCTAAGATATCTTCTTCCGAGAGAGCATCATCACTTTTATCGCGCTGTTCAGTATCGCTCAAATTCAAATCCGCTTCATCCGCAGAAGTAACTTTCTTACCATCATATTCTCTGATCGCTCCAAAGATGTAGTCATCGATTGCTGCATACGTATAGATCACTTCTAAGCCTTTGTTCCTGAATATCTCTAGATAGGGACCAGACTCGATCACTTCTCGAGAAGGACCATTGACATAGTAGATAGCAGATTGATCTTCTTTCATCCGACTAACATAATCAGATAGAGATACAAGTTCACCAGTTTGAGTGTTCGAGGACTCAAATCGTAAAAGTTTTACGAGTTCTTTTTGATGCGTGAAGTCATTCGCCGCTCCTTCTTTAATAAAGAAGTTAAATTTCTCCCAGAATTCTTTGTACTTCTCAGGCTCAGACGTGGATTGACCTTCCAGAAATTTAAGAAAACGATTTGTAATTACTTTATTGAGCTTACTAACCAAGGCACTATCTTGCATGGTTTCCCTTGAGATATTTAGGGGAAGCTCTTCACTGTCTATTACCCCTCTTAAGAATCGCAACCATTCGGGTAAAACGACTTGGGATTTTTCTTGAATCAGAACTTTTTTGCAATAAAGGCTTACCCCAGGCTCTGTTCGACCGAAGCCAAATTGTTCGAGGTTCTCCTTAGGAACAAACAATAGGGTGTTAATGTTTAACGGAGCATCTGAGGAGAAATGCAAACGAAAGAGTGGTTCATCATAGGCATTGGCAATAAACTTATAAAACTCGTTGTAGTCATCATCTAAAATCTCACTTTTATTTTTAGTCCAAAGGGCATCAACAGTATTTACTTTCTGCCCATTAACAGTTATCGGATAGGGTACAAAACTAGAATATTGCTTAATAACTCGTTGAATGGTTACCTCCTTGGCAAAATCGTAAGCATCCTCTTTCAGATGGAGAACCATCTTCGTTCCCCTTACACGGTCTACCCCTTCTGTAATTGTATAACTACCCACACCGTCAGATTCCCAGACAAAGCTTTCACCCTCCTGTTGATAGGAGCGAGTGTAAATAGTCACTTTATCCGCCACCATGAAGGCGGAGTAAAACCCAACTCCAAATTGTCCGATGAGGTTAAGATCCTTTTGATCCCCTTTAGCGCTCAGGTGTTTAATAAATTCTTTGGATCCGGAATGAGCTATGGTCCCTAAATTCTCAACCAACTCATCTTTGGTCATCCCAATTCCTGTATCCGTAATAGTTAATGTATGAGAGTTATCATCTGTATCGATATGAATTTCTAATGCAATATCTTGATCCTTAACTACAGGACCTGTTAGTTGCATATAGCGTAGCCTCTCCATAGCATCTGCTGCATTGGAAATAAGTTCTCTTAAGAAAATCTCACGCTCAGTATAAAGTGAATGAATGACAATGTCTAATAATTGCCTGATTTCTGTTTGAAATTCCTTTGTTTCTACTGACGCACTCATTTTTAACCTCCATTGTTTTTCTTGAATAAGTAGGGGGCACCGACAAGCCAAGCCTCTGTTCTTAGTTTAATCAAATTTTGCTAAAAGTGCAAAGTCTTTTATATAATCCTATAATTAGAGTTCATGCTGATTGATCTTAGAGTTTGATTTAAGTATAGCCTGAAGACAGGCTTCAAACTGCCGATCGTTAACTGTCATTCTTTTTTTCGGTCCTTTGGTTCTACCTCCACTTCTGCGAAACTTTGCTTTGGCCTCCCGTTCCTCCAGCAAAAACTCAATAGTAGAAGGGGTAAACTCTCTTCCAATAGGATTTAAACACTTTACCGCTTTCCCTAATAACATGGCCGCTAAACCCCAATCCTGCGTCACTGCCACATCTCCCGCTTGCGCAAGATTCATGACTCGGATATCTGCCTCTTGGGAACTATTTCCTACAATAACGTGATGGTCTGAAACAATATTGTGGTTAAAACTGGCTACTGTCCAAACAGGAATAGCATAATCATGTGCCACTTTCATGCAAATCTGCAAAACCGCCTTCGGACAAGCGTCAGCGTCCACAATTATTTTCATCTGCATCCCCCTATCTGTCCTATAATTTATCGAAAGTAATACACGCCAAGGCTCTAACTCATCAATCAGCCTGATTAAATAGAGTGTTCCAGGTCTACTAAACTAAGCATCAGATGATGACTCCTTCAAACCGCCTTCTATCTGGATCACTTTATTCTCTTTTAACAGTTTGCCTAAAGCTCTTTTGAAAGCTGCTTTGCTCATCTTAAGGCGACTTTGAATTTCAATAGGGCTACTTTTATCATTAAGAGTTAAAAATCCATCATGGTTCCTTATCCCTTGGACAATTTTCACAGTATCCGTATCCATTTGAATATGCGAAAGTTCTCTTGGAGATAAATCAAGCTTACCATCTTCTCGAACTCTGATAACTCGAGCCTCTACTTGGTCTCCTTCTTTGAGCTCTGTGAAATACTCACTCTGAGGAATAAGTCCCATGTACTTATTATCCACAGCAACAAAAGCACCTATTTCAAGGTTTACCGAGTAGACCGTACCGAATACTTTATCATTCTTCTGATAAGGCGTCTCTGCCGTAAGATACTCGTAGATCTCAGTCGTAGCGCTCAGCCTTTGACTCTTATCTAAGTAAACCTTTACTAGATAACTTTTTCCTACCTCAATCGAATATTTCTGTTCCTTAAAGGGTAGAAACAACCCTCTTTCTAAACCCCAATCTAAAAAAGCACCAATTTTCGTTTTAGCATTGACCTTCAAATAGGCTAAATCCCCTACTTTGGCAAGTGGTACTCTAGTCGTGGCTATTAATCGTTCTTCAGAATCTCGATAAATGAAGACTTCTAATTCATCTCCCTCTTTAGCGCCCTCCGGTATTTGCTTAATGGGCAAAAGGATATTATCGTGCCGAACACCTGTGCCAGCATCTAAATAGGCACCAAAGGATGTAAAATTAGCGATTTTTAGATTACAAAATTTCCCGATTTCAATCATATCTTAGTTTCCTTTCCTAATTCATTCTGATGTTTTACATTTCACAAAAGACGCACCATGTATTCCCATTCATTATAGCGAATGGGGATACATGGTGCAAAGAAACATGTCACAAATTCCCACAAACTGTTTAGGTATTCTCTTCGTATCAAATCATCCCATTAACGTGCCGCTAAAGGCATAAATGGCTTCTGGCTTTCCGCCTCTCCCACGTACCCCAATTGTAACACTCTTGCGAGCCCTGAATCGAGACTCACCAAATCCTCTCGTCCTAACTGCCGGATACTTGATTTCCCCATAGCCTGCAAAGCCATCACCATCTCTGCTGTACAGGATTTAATAAAATTAGCCAAGCGTTGGCTTCCTTCTCCTGGATCAAATTGATCCTTCAGTTTTCCATCATATAACGCGAGTTGTGGCGCGGGGGATTGGGGAAGAGCCTTCGTCATTTGACTTTGCATGGTTGCAATCACTGCGATGGAACCAATATATACTGCGTCCGCTCCTAGAGCTAGCGCCTTAAGGAACTCACCAGGAGTGCTCAATCCTCCAGCAGCAATAATGGTAAATTTCTCTCGTAGACCTTGCTTTTTGAGCCAATCGACCGTACGTGCTATGGAAAAAAGTGTTGGCAAACCCATGTCATCTTCTAGAGTGGGGGCAGCCGCTGCCGTTCCTCCCTCTTGCCCATCTATTGTTATAAAATCCGCCTTAGTCTGAGCTATTATTTCTAATTCTTTTTCAATAAAATGTGTACCTGCAATCTTCATTCCTACAGGTATGTCATATTGTTCTTTAAGAGAATTGACTAGATTAATAATGTCTTGAGAAGTATTTATATTCGGGAAACGGGCCTTCTTCCCAGTTGTATCGTCAGGTTTTACTTTCCATAGTTCTCGAAGGTGGTCATCCATCTTAGAAGAATCCATAGTTGAAGTGACCGCACCACCCCAAGCACCTTGACCCAACTGAACTTCAATCCCATCGAGTTGTTTAAGCTGTTCTGGGTCATTTAACCATCCTCCACGATTATACTGACCAATCAAATATTTAGCAGCAGATCTTTCTTCTCGAGAAACTGCTGATTCGCCAGTATTTGTCGCAGTATTTGCCATAGCCGATCCTTTAGCCAAAGCTTCCTTCATGGTTAAACTTAGGGACCCACCATAAGACATACCTGTAATCATTATTGGCGTATCAATAACTAGTGGTTTTTTTGCCTTAGGACCAATCGTTACTTTCGTCTCAATCTTATCCTGTTTCTCAGTAGGGAGCTCAAATAACTGGCGTGGATTTAAGAGGAGCTTTTCCCACGGTGAGGTTCTTACAGGACTTCCCATGGGTCGGGAAAGCGCCATCCCGGTTTGAGCACGCATACCAGCCTCTGCGATGCCCCTCATTGTCAATTTACTTATTATTGTCATCATTACTAAGGGATTATTGGCATAAGGTTCTGTCAACATTGTATCAAACATTTCATCTGTGACGGGATTAAGCATTCGAAGCATAAAATCACTAAGCACTTTACTAACACCCCTCTTGTCAAAATTCAACTTATTGCTTAGTATGTCATATTTGCTTATTTATTATCAAAGTTTATTGTGGACTGTTAGAAGTCAGTTCCCAAATATTATTATCAAATAGAATAGGGACTAGCATTGGCTAATCCCCAATTATTCATTATCCAATTACATCGATATCTAACGATCGGAACGAATCGCTCGTACTACAATTAGAAATCATTAGCATCAATAGTAATTCGAGCTATCAAACTGTTCGTGACAGTTTGGATGACAGTATTGGCAGCCATTAGTGCAACATGGGCCGAAGGAACTTGGAGTATAGTGGTGCACATAACTCTCTTCGTCACTGACTAGAACTTTAGACCAATCTTCCATCGACATATCGTTCTGATGAGCCAAGGCTTCTTCATGTAGTGTTTTCATAAACCCGATCTCCTTTTCTTAAAATTTCAACATAATCTTTGAATTCATCGAAGTTATTACTCTAAACTATTATATATCGGAGTTATTAATTTATAAACTATTATATAATAATATGATAAAAAACTCAAAATAGTTAGCAATTATTTTATCCAAATCGAAAGACTCCCACTTCTACAAGTGGGAGTAATACACCTTATTCTGCTTCACGATAGTCTCCAGTGGAGAGTATCGCCGAGCCGCCCTCCCCATAAAAATACTTAGCGGCGAAGGAGGGTAGAGTCCCCCACCGAAGACTCGATGTTCAACTTTAGTTGAACGAGTTCACTTCCGTAGCCAGCGGTCAAGAGCAAATTTGTTGGTTTCACGATTTAAATCTGCCAAACTGGTTGTCAAAGGTATCTCTTTCGGACAGGCACGAACACAGTTTTGCGAATTACCACAGTCTGCAATCCCACCCTCATCGAGCAAAGGCGCCAACCGCTCATGTTTATTCATTTCTCCCGTTGGATGTGCATTAAATAGACGAACTTGAGAAATGGCAGACGGACCAATGAATTTGGAACGTGAATTGACTTGTGGACAGGCTTCCATACAACAACCGCAGGTCATACACTTCGACAGCTCATAAGCCCACTGTCGCTTTACTTCTGGCATTCGTGGTCCTGATCCCAAATCATAAGTCCCATCGATAGGTATCCACGCATGGACTGTTTTCAGATGATCGAACATGATTTGTCGGTCAACCATTAGATCTCGTACAATGGGGAACTTTGTTAAAGGTTCAAGAACAATTGGCTGTTCTAGTTGGTCTACTAGTGCAGAACATGCTTGCTTACCTTGTCCATTAATATTCATAGTACAAGCCCCGCAAACCTCCTCGAGACAGTTGCATTCCCAAACCACGGGAGTCGTCTTCTTCCCGCTAGCGGTAACAGGGTTTTTCTGAATCTCCATCAAACAAGATATCACATTTGACTTTTCACGATATGGTATTTCAAACTCTTCCCAACGGAAGGGTTTATTTGGATCGTCTTGGCGGCGGATTTTTAATCGTATTGTTTTTTGTTCAGCCATCATTAAGCCCCTCCTATTTATCAATGTCATAACGACGGGCACGTAGTGGAATCAACGATACATCAACTGGCTCATAACTAAGCTCCGGACCACTGGATGTCCAAGTAGCAATGGTTGTTTTTAACCAATTCTCATCGTCTCTTTCTGGATACTCCGGCTTATAGTGGGCTCCTCTGCTCTCATTACGACTCAAGGCTCCTAAAGTAATAACTCTAGCCAGTTCCAACATGTTCCAAAGCTGACGAATAAACGTTCCTTCTTGGGTTCCCCATTCAACGTTGTCACTTCTTCCGATATTATGCCACCGTTTCATGAGTCCCTGGAGCACCACGTCAGTTTCTGCCAGTTTATCGTTGTAACGAACGACAGTTACATTCAGCGTCATAATATCTCCAAGTTCTTTGTGAAGGAGATAGGGGTTTTCTGTCCCTTTCATGGCCAGTATATTCGACCATTGATCTTGTTGGCGTTTCTTTTCTTTAGTAAACGCTGACTCGTTTCCACTGAGGGTCTGTCTTTTATTCTTCTTAATAAATTCCATCACCCTAGGCCCAGCTACCATACCTCCATAGATAGCGGAAAGTAATGAGTTAGCCCCCAGGCGATTAGCACCGTGATACTGGTATTCACATTCTCCAGCAGCAAAAAGCCCAGGGATATTCGTCATCTGGTCGTAATCCACCCAAAGTCCACCCATTGAATAGTGTACCGCTGGAAAAATCCGCATAGGCACTTTCTTCGGATCATCCCCAACAAACTTTTCGTAAATTTCCAAGATTCCACCCAGCTTAAGTTGCAGTACGTGCGGATCAATATGTGACAAATCAAGGTAAACCATGTTTTCCCCATTGATGCCAAGCCCCTTGTCAAACACCACTTCGTAGATTGCACGTGTCGCAATATCCCGGGGAACTAGGTTTCCGTATGCAGGAAACATTTCCTCAAGAAAATACCAAGGTTGCCCGTCTTTATAAGTCCAGACACGTCCACCTTCTCCGCGAGCTGATTCAGACATCAGCCTGAGCTTATCATCACCCGGGATAGCAGTAGGGTGAATTTGGATAAATTCGCCGTTCGCGTATTTTACCCCTTGTTGATATAAAGCTGAAACTGCACTTCCTGTACAAATTGTAGAATTTGTGCTTTTGCCAAAGACTGCTCCTGGACCTCCTGTAGCAATGATCACAGCGTCCGCAGCAAATGACTTAATGCTCATATCTCGAAGATCTTGTGCTACTATCCCTTTGCAAGTCCCTTCATCAAGGACAATAGAGAGCAGTTCCCACTGTTCGTACTTTTGCACAAAGCCTTCAACTTCATAACGCCGAACTTGCTCATCGAGCGCGTAGAGAAGTTGTTGACCTGTTGTGGCTCCTGCAAAGGCTGTCCGACAAAACTTTGTTCCGCCAAAACGTCGGAAATCAAGCAGTCCCTCAGGCGTTCGACTAAACATAACTCCCATCCTGTCCATCAAATGGATAATCCCTGGTGCCTCATCACACATGGCTTTAACGGGAGGTTGATTAGCTAGAAAATCTCCCCCATAAACAGAATCATCAAAGTGATTCCAAGTGGAATCCCCTTCCCCTTTAGTATTGACTGCTCCGTTTATACCTCCCTGAGCGCAAACAGAGTGCGAACGTTTGACCGGTACTAAAGAAAACAAGTCAACCTGCGTTCCGGCTTCGGCCATCTTAATCGTCGCCATCAGCCCTGCAAGGCCGCCTCCCACTACGATGACTTTACTCATCCCTTGAACCTCCTAATTTCTGATTTGTTTAATACAAGCACGAATCTTAAAGTTCTTCGATTATTTCAGGAAGGCGGAAATATCAAATAGGCCGATCGCAGATAAGACAAAAAACACTGCAGCCAATGAATACGACCATACCTTTTGAGAATGAGGTCCAATCGTTAAACCCCAAGTAATGGCAAATGCCCATAAGCCATTGGTGAAATGGAAAATCGCAAAGATCACGCCCAGAGCATAAAAGAGAAGTCCCAAGGGCTGACTGAGAAACTGTTGAAGGGCTGCAAAATTGGCCTCGCCAAAACGCAAAAGATACACATGAATCATGACAAAAATTACGGTATAAAGCCCAGAAATCCGTTGGATAATATAGAACCAGTTGCGGGCATAGTTATATCTCAAAACATTACTTTGACCAGTATAAACCACCCAAGTTCCATAAACAGCATGGATTGCTATAGGAAGAAAAATAACTATTAGTTCGATCATGAAAATCCCCGGAAAACTTTGCATAGTATGAATAATCTGATCGTATTGATCTGCTCCCCCAAGAGCTGATAAATTAAGAAGCATGTGAAAGGTTAAAAAAAATCCAATAGGCACTAGTCCTAACAAAGAATGGGCTCTTCGAATCAAAAAGTGATAGGGCTTTTGTGTCGTACTCATACTCTTAATTCCCCTCCAAACATATTTTGATACAATTCTCGTTCTGCCCGTTTCTAGCTTATCTTAGCTCTTTACTCCTTTCATTTATGAGTGAAAATTTGCTTATGAACACTTTAGCTATCAATAATAAGCAATTTACGTGCCATATATTATAGAACATAGAATAATTTTTCAGATATTATTCTTGACTAAGAGTTAATCCCGCATGATTACCGACTTTCACAGATAATAGTACACTCTCAAGATAATTTAGAAACTAACTATTCTTTTCCTATTAAGTTTACATAACTTCATGAGAATTTATAATTTCTAGTATTTAGTAAAGAAATTGTTCTAAGTCTTAGAATTACAACCTTCTGGCACAGAATCAATTTTATATTCAAATCACGACATTGTCTTCAGTTTATTATAGAGCGTCGCCAAGGATATCTTCAGTGCCTTTGCGGCTTGTTTCTTCCCTTTTACAGTGTGACCGTAATGTTCCAAGGCCAAACGAATCATCTGCTTTTCCATTTGTTCAAGAGGTATGACTCCACAGAGCACCGATTCAGGTTGCATTTGTACCTGTGAATCCACCAGATTGAGAATAGACTTATGAGTAATAAACTCCTCTTCTACTGTGACCATAGCTCGTTCCACAACATTCTGAAGTTCACGGATGTTACCTGGCCAATTATATTGCATTAAGAGTTCCTCAGCTTGGGTCGTCAATCCCTTCACATGTTTGCCGAATTTGCGATTAAACTTAACAATCAAGGATTGAACATAAGATGGAATGTCTTCTTTATGTTTACGTAGTGGTGGTAAACGCAATTCTAGAACATTAAGACGGTAATAGAGATCTTCCCGAAACTCGCCACGTTTGGACATTTCCAGCAAATTACGATTGGTTGCTGATATTACACGAACATCTACTTTAATGGTTTGAGTCCCACCAACCCGTTCAAACTCCATTTCTTGTAAAACTCTAAGCAATTTTACTTGTAAACTGAGATTCATATCTCCTATCTCATCTAAAAAAATAGTTCCGCCATTAGCCAACTCCATTTTGCCCAACTTAGTTTTCAGAGCTCCAGTGAAAGATCCCTTTTCATGCCCGAAAAATTCGCTTTCGAGTAACGTCTCAGGGATCGCTGCACAGTTCACTTTGATAAAGGGCTTGTCCAATCTTAAACTTGCCCCATGAATGGCATGGGCGAATAATTCCTTTCCAGTCCCGGATTCTCCTGTAATAAGAATGGTTGAGTTACTTTTTGCTGCTTTTCGAGCTAAATTCAGAGCGCTTTCAAATTCAGGTTGGCTCCCGATCAGATCATCAAACGTATAAGAACTAGTAGAAATTTGATTGATACGAGTTTGCAAATCATTAATCACTTGGTTCGAAGCTCGCAATTGTTCCATCAGTTTATAAATATCCGTTAACGGCTGAAAAACGACAACTGCGCCTTCCATTTTTCCATCCACTACAATCGGCGAAGCATTAGCAACCACCTCCACATTTGCGCCTCCGACCACAGCACGATGGGCGAAAACTGCTTCATGTGTGCGAAGAGACCGTGCAAGTGCTCCATTAGGAGAGACGTCAAAGATATTGTTGCCAATTCGCTGACCAGCAGGAATTGAGGTAACACGACTAAAAGACGGATTCACATATTTGATTTTACCGTTAATCCCCGCTACTTCAATAGCTTCCTGAACTGAGTTCAAGATGGCATCAAGCTCACCTTTTAATCGTTTTATATCAGCTAGCTTTTCCTTCTCTTCAATTATATACATCATAAGATTAGCTCCCTGAGCTTCAATCACAGTGCATGTCTCTTCTTTAGCCTGTTCAATTTGCTGTTGTACTTGAGATACGCCAGTTGCTTCAATAATTACATCCAAGTTAGGAACTTTCAAAAAATCATTAAGTAACACGCAGGTCTGCACACCGTCTAATTGCGCCATTTGCATGCCCTGAGCTTTTTCAAGACGATCGCAGACTACTCTGATTTCGATATGCTCAATACTTCTTAGAGTTTTATAGATCGACACGCCCCCTTGACCCATGCCGACAATACCCACTATTACTTTGCGAGCCATATATTACCCTCCAATTAAAACACCTTCGTTTCTATATCTATTAGAATATTCGTGGTTAGTCCTCCAATCCCCTACTAGTATTTTTAATTTTTAGAATTTTATTGGCTGACGCCAAGCCTCGGCAAGGCGGCCGCCTTAGTTGCACTTATGCGCCACCTGTAGTCATAACTCGAACATGGATTTTCGAGGTTAATGCACCGCCTGGAATAAGAATCTATTGTCGCATAGCGGCATGGGGGTTTGACTAGTATGAATAAAACCTCAGTTGTATTATGCAACTGAGGCTCGTTTCACCCATTTACTTACCAATAACAAAGAAACTAAAAGTCATATTATAAATAGAAAATCAACAAATAGATCGTAGAAATTACAATTGATAAAATCATCAGTGGGAACGCCAATTTCATGAATTGCAGAAATCGAATCGGAAATCCATTTTTTTCAGCTAAGCCAGCCGCGATTACGTTAGCAGATGCGCCTATCAACGTTCCGTTCCCGCCTAAACATGCTCCTAATGCTAAGGACCACCAGAGCGGTTCTAGCCCAACCTGAGAAATTCCCCCTAAATTCCCCATTTGGTGTATCAAAGGAATCATAGTCGCAGTAAAAGGGATGTTATCCACAAATGCGGAGGCAATGGCTGACAACCATAAGATGAGCATTGCGGTCAGTTTGAAGTTGCCCTCAGTTACATTAAAGGCCCATTGGGCCAAGCTATTAATCCATCCTGTCTCTACCAAACCTCCAACCACAATAAAGAGCCCGATAAAGAAGAAAATGGTAGGCCATTCTACAGACAATAAAACATCTTCTGGTTCTTCTTTAGTGATATACATCAAAAGTGCTGCTCCCGTTAACGCAACCGTCGCAGATTCGAGATGTAAGGATTGATGCAAAACAAAACCCACTAATATCAATGCCAGAACAAATAAGCTTTTATTTAATAGCCCATGATCTTTTAGTTGTTCAATCGGATTTAGATCCATTAGCTTCTTTTTAAGATCGCTATCCACTTCAAGCTTATGGCTGTATATTATATAAAAGATACCCATAGTCACGATGTGAATAACTAAAACGACTGGAACTAAATTAATTGCAAAATCCGTAAACCCTAAATGCGTCTGACTTCCAATCATAATATTAGGCGGATCTCCTATAAGAGTAGAAGTTCCGCCAATGTTACTGGCAAATATTTGGCTGACGAGAAAAGGCATAGGATTTAGTTTTAGTTTATCGGCGATCGTAAAGGTAATTGGAACAATCAGTAAAACGGTAGTAACATTATCTAGTAGAGCGGATAGTAGGGCTGTAACACTTGCCAACGCAATTAAAATCCGTATAGGTTCTCCTTTAGATAAGCGAACAGCCGTTAAACCAAGATACTGGAAAACCCCCGTTCTTCTTGTAATCCCTACTACGATCATCATCCCAACCAGCAATCCTAAGGTGTTCCAATCAATATGTTCTATGGCCTTTTCTTGAGCTAAGACTCCCGCTACGATTAAAATCATACCCCCAAGCAGGGCGGCAATCGTCCGATGAACCTTTTCCGAGATGATTAATACATAAGTCAAACTAAAGATGATTAATGCAAGAGCAGCATCCATTGTGGTAAGACTCCTTCCAATCATTTTCGCAGAAAAGAACCAAGATAGATTACTTACCTATTAAGGGATTCATTACCGTACTGATTTTACACAATTTCTTTATTTTTGTAAATAAACAGCTTAAACGTATAATAAAAGGAAACAGGAAATAAAGCAGATAACTTTTTCTACTTTCATTTTAATACAATATTCTTTGAAACTTTCTCTTGTCAGATGAGTAAGAAAGTGATAAATTAAAGTATATTCCAACGGAGCAATGACGCTCCTTGAAGATTTAGGAATAATCTTTAAGGAGGCGTCTTTTTGTTTTTTTACCTAACTAAAGATAAGGAAGGGGAAATGAACCAATGGAAATCTTTGGGGAAAACGTCTTTAATGACGCAGTAATGAGAAAACGTCTACCGAAAGCAACCTATAAATCTCTGCGAAAAACAATTGAGGAGGGACTTTCTCTCGACCCAGGTGTCGCAGAAATTGTGGCCAACGCCATGAAGGATTGGGCCATCGAAAAGGGTGCAACACATTTTACCCACTGGTTTCAGCCGCTAACAGGCATTACTGCTGAGAAACATGATTCTTTTATCTCTCCAAACATGCATGGCCTTGTAAGCATGGAATTCTCTGGCAAGGAACTGATTCAAGGTGAGCCCGATGCATCATCCTTCCCAAGTGGAGGTATTCGCGCCACATTTGAGGCGAGAGGTTATACATCTTGGGACTGTACCTCCCCTGCTTTTCTTAAAGAAGATGGCGGCGTCTTAACCTTATGTATCCCGACAGCCTTCTGCTCATACACAGGGGAAGCACTTGACAAGAAAACCCCTCTTCTGCGGTCCATGCAGACGCTCTCTCACCAAGCATTACGAATCTTGCGACTCTTCGGAAATACAACAACTACCCGTGTCACGAGCACAGTCGGAGCGGAACAAGAGTATTTTCTAATTGACAAAACGTTCTTCGACAAACGAATGGACCTCATGCTTACTGGTAGGACTCTTTTCGGGGCCATGCCTCCCAAAGGACAAGAAATGGATGATCATTACTTTGGCAGCTTAAAAGCACGAGTTGCAGCCTTCATGCACGATTTAAATATTGATTTGTGGAAACTAGGTGTACTTGCTAAAACTCAGCATAATGAAGTGGCTCCTGGGCAATTTGAACTGGCACCCATCTTTGGAACAACCAATATCGCGACAGACCACAACCAACTGGTGATGGATAGCATGAAAAAAGTAGCACTCCGTCATAACATGGTTTGTTTGCTTCATGAAAAACCGTTTGCTGGAGTCAATGGTTCCGGCAAACATAACAACTGGTCAATGTCCACAGATGATGGACAGAACCTGCTTGACCCTGGTCAAAACCCTCATGAAAATTTCCAATTCCTTACCATATTATGTGCCATTATTAAAGCGGTGGACGATTATGCAGAACTACTTCGAGTCTCAGCAGCCATGCCTGGTAATGACCACCGTCTCGGGGCCAATGAAGCCCCTCCCGCCATTATTTCAATTTTCCTAGGTGATCAACTCACTGATATCCTTGAACAAATACAAAACGGAGGAATCACACGTTCCCTTCAGGGAGAAACAATGGCCAGCGGCGTAAAGACTCTGCCCGCCTTTCGTAAAGATTCAACCGATCGTAATCGCACTTCACCCTTCGCCTTTACTGGAAATAAATTCGAATTTAGAATGGTAGCCTCCTCTCAATCCATATCTGGTCCCAACGTAGTGCTGAACACAATTTTTGCCGAAGTCTTCTCTCAATTTGCTGATCATCTCGAACAAGCGGAGGACTTCGATCAAGCCCTTCTCCAACTTCTCAAGAAAACCGCTTCGAACCACAAACGAATTCTTTTTGATGGCAATGGATATGCTGGAGAGTGGGTTGAAGAAGCCACTAAACGAGGACTTCCTAATATTACCTCAACGGTTGATGCTGCTCTTGTACTACTTCGCGAGTCAACCGTCGAACTGTATGATAAGCATAAAGTGTTGAATAGAACCGAGTTGGAATCACGCTATGAAATTAACTTAGAACGATATTGCAAACAGATTAACATTGAGGCCCTAACCATGATTGACATGGCTAAGCATCAGATCATCCCAGCAGCTGTCAAATATTCCTCCCAACTAGCGAATTCCATTAATGCGATTAAATCTGCCTCAAGTGCTGTCGATGTATCCGTCCAAGAAACTCTGCTAATCGATCTCTGTTCCACCTTAACTTCCTTCACGGCAAATTTAAAGACGCTTGAAAAAGATGCTCAGGGTGCTAATTTCGTCTCCGATGATGCTTACACCAAAGGCGTTTATTACCGTGATGTCATCTTCAAAGACATGCAGGCCCTAAGAACGGATGGAGATAAGCTCGAAACGATGATAGATGCTGAGCTTTGGCCGCTTCCCACATATGCTCAAATGTTATATTTGCTATAATAGCAACCTCAAGTATCTTCAGTTAGATATTTGCATAATAGGGTAGATAGTTTTTGCTATCTACCCTACTTTTTTTGAAGCCCACATAGAGTTATCAGTGGCATCCGCGAACTATATATATAATTGATAATACACAATTGATAGCCTATATCATAGTATCCCTGCTATGAGTGTTGGAATTCCAATACTCATAGCAAATTTCAATTATTAATAGAAATTTTATTGGATATAGAAGGAATATATTGTATTTTGTAGAATTGTTATGGTATATCAATTGGCATTTGTAGAATAGGTACATCACTGTAGCTTAAGCTCTAGTAACTCTAATTGGTCATCTAATGTCAACTTGGTTAAAAAAGGGGGACTGGCGATGGCAAAAATTCTTATTGCCGATGACGAGACTCATATCAGAGTTCTTCTAGAACAGACATTGGAGGAATTGGAAGATGAAGGAGTAGACTTGATCATTACAGCAAACGGTCAGGAGGCTCTGGACAACATCGTGGCTGAACGGCCAAAACTTGTATTTCTCGATGTAATGATGCCTAAAATGAACGGATTTGAGGTATGCAGCAAGATTAAAAATGAACTCGGCTGGCGCGATACATACATCATCCTGTTAACAGCTAAAGGGCAAGAGTTTGATAAGCAAAAAGGACTAGAGGTTGGAGCCGACCTTTATATGACGAAACCCTTTGATCCGGATAAAATTGTGAATAAAGCCAGGGAAATTTTGGGGATGTAGAGTGGGAGGAAAGTACATGCATTTACCGGAAGTTGTCCATGTCGAAAAATCCAAATGTCAACATTGTTTGGCTTGTATTCAGGTTTGTCCGGTAAAACTTTGTAACATTGTCGAACCAGATGGAATTTCAGTCCAACCGGATCTTTGTATTGGGTGTGGTGAATGCATCCGGGTGTGTACCGAAAAAGGCCATCATGCCCGATACGTCATCGATGATTTTGCAATTTTTCAAGAGGATCTTCGTTTAGGTGTTCCTATTGGTGTTTTGGTTGCTCCCTCCGCTGCAGTAAATTATGATCCCTGGCTTATGGAGCTGACCACAGCCTTGCGAGAAATGGGGGTTAAAAATATCTTTGATGTCAGTTTCGGAGCTGAGATTACGACTTATCTTTATCTTAAAGCAATACAATCGGGTGTTCAGCAACCGATCATTGCCCAGCCTTGTCCGGCAATCGTAAGTTATATTGAAATCTATAATCCGGAACTAATTCCATATTTGGCACCTACCCATTCGCCTGCCCTCGACGCCGCGATTTGGGTCAAAAGCCAACCTAAGTTTAGTCATCTTAAATTGGCCTTTTTAGGACCCTGTATAGCTAAACGACGCGAGGTACATGATCTTAATACCAAAAGTGCGGTCTCATATAGCTTAACGTTTAATTCCTTGAATAAGTATTTTAATGAACATAATATTCTTTTAAACAAGTTAAAGCCTGGTCAATTCGATACACCCGAGGCGGAAAGAGCGGTTGTATATAGCCAACCAGGTGGGCTTACGGAGACGTTTCAGCGTTTTGGCATCCCTGTTAAAAAATACGACCTCAGTCGTGTGGAGGGTTCCCAAGAGGTGTATACGAAATACCTACCAGAACTGCAAAAGGATATACGTCAAAATAAGACCCCACTGGTTATTGATATTTTAAATTGTATCCATGGATGCAACTGCGGTCCAGCTGCTAACCATCAAAAAAGTCATTATCAAATTGAACGGATTATGGCGGAACGAAAAGAAAGGCAAATTGAAAAGCATAATCGAGTAAAAGAACCTGATCCGCTTAGAAAGCCTGTGCAGGAAGAAGTAAGTAGTCAAGTAGACGTTTTGCAGAATTTTTTTCAGTTTCTGGATACTCAAGAGCTTGATTTTTCAAGAAGTTATACGGATAAATCAAGGTTGAATTCCTTACGACAACCGGGAATAGAAGAAGAAGAACGAATATGGGGCTTAATGCATAAACTCACACCAGAAGCACGCGAGGTTAATTGTTCTTCATGTGGCTATGGTAATTGCCGAGATATGATGATGGCCATTGTTAATGGCCTTAATCATGTGGAAAGTTGTAAGTATTATCTGTTTAAAGAAAACGAACAAAGTGTGATGTTGATTCAAGGACAGGCCGAAGAAATCGAGATGCAACGTGATCAATTAGCCATTTGGAATGAAGAATTGGAAAAAACAGTTCAACAACGGACCGCTGATTTAATCCAAACGAATCATCTGCTAAAATCAGAAATTGAAGAGCGGGAAGCAATTGAAGAATCCTTACGTCAAGCTAAAGAAGGCGTTGATCTGCTTAATAGTGAGCTACTAGATGCTAATAAACAACTTCAAGAACTCGACAACATGAAGACTGATTTCTTATCCACCGTTTCTCACGAATTACGTACTCCTCTGACCTCAATCCTTGGATTTGCTAAAATCATTAGGAAGAGGATGGAGGAACTCATCTTTCCCAATCTCAAGATTGAGGATAAGAAGCTGGATCGAGCCGTTACCCAAGTTAAACAAAACATTGAAATTATTGTTTCTGAAGGAGAACGGTTAACTAATTTGATTAATGATGTTTTAGATATTGCCAAAATGGAAGCTGGACGGGTTGACTGGAACATGGAAAAGACCTTGCTTAGTAACATCGTAGAGCAAGGTATGGTAGCCGTTTCCTCTTTGTTTGAACAAAAGGGACTTCAACTGAGCATGGACATTGAAGACAATCTTCCAGAAGTATATTGTGACCAGGAAAAGGTCATCCGTGTCGTCATAAACCTGCTTTCCAATGCCGTTAAATTTACCCCTAAGGGTACTGTAACTTGCCTATGCCGGAAAATTGAAGATTATATAATGGTATGCATTGAGGACCAAGGCATTGGAATAGCCCAAGAAGATCAAGCATGGGTTTTTGAAAAGTTCAGACAGATCGGAAATACTTTAACTGACAAACCAAACGGAACCGGCCTAGGATTGCCAATCTGTAAACAAATTATCGAATACCATAGAGGGCGGATTTGGGTGGAAAGTGAACCCGGCAAAGGAAGCAGATTTTCCTTTACCCTCCCGATAAATCAAAGAACGGATATTAGGACAGTCGAAGTAGAGGCCTTGGTTAATCCTTTAACGGAACATGATAGAATCGGAGCCTTCACCCTAGACGTCACAGCAAAGAAAATACTGGTGGTTGACGATAACACCAACATAAGAAACTTTCTCCGCCAAGAATTGGAGGCGGCCGACTATATTGTGATAGAGGCAGAAAATGGTTTTAAAGCAATTTCATTCGTTAATAAAGAGAAACCTGACTTAATTCTTCTAGATGTCATGATGCCGGGAATTAATGGATTTGATGTGGCATCGGTGTTAAAAAACGATCCCGAAACAATGAATATTCCGGTTGTCATTCTTTCCATTGTTGAGGATGCGGCTAGAGGCTACCTGATCGGGGTAGATGGCTATTTTACGAAACCTGTTAATATGGATAACCTTCTTGGAAAGGTGGCGGAACTTCTCTCTATCTGATCATTATGATTCCTCATACTACTAAAGACTAGGATTGAAATCAAACTTGCCATAAATAGTGATAGAGTCTTTTTTCCTTCTAAATAGTAAGAGAAACCAAAGCTTAGAGTACTTTAGGGAAAAAGGCCATCTGATACTAGTGGGATAACCTAGGGAGGAAGGACTTTGAAACTTGATCTCGGACGTTTGCTGAAAAAAGGTATTTATACGCTTATTGCCAACATGTGTGATGAACCCTTTTTAATCCAAAACGTTGGCGGTCAAGTACTTTATGGTAACTTAGACTATAAATATCCAGAGAAATATCCAATTGACTTCCAAGATAAGGTAATAGGATGGGTTAGTGGAGGTAAGCGAGCTCTAACCATCTCAAAACTACTATTATACTTGGCTACTTGTGAATACGAAAAAAAGGCCCTAGGTCAAGAGACACTGTCCAAATATAGAGAATTAATACTATTATATGACATAACAGAGAAGTTAGCGGCTAGTCTCGACCCCCAGGAAGTAGCCAACTTAATTATCTACGAAGCTAATAAGTTAATTAAGGCCGATAAAGTGTCGCTGATGCTTATAGATGAAGACACTGGGTTACTGGAGGTAATTGCTGGACTTGGGGAAGAAGCTAAAACTAAATTGTCTTTAAAAGTGGGCGAAGGGATAGCCGGTTATATTGCACTCACTGGAAAAGCAGAGATTCTTAATGATGTCAGTGTTGACCCACGGTTCCTAGAGGGGACACGCAAAGTGAGTTCCATGATGTGTGCACCTTTGAGGATTAAGGATAATGTAATTGGTGTCATTAATTTAAGTAGTGAAGAGCCAGCTAACTATACTGCTGAAGATTTGAAGCTTTTATCTGCACTAACATTGCAAGCGGCTGCGGCCATTGAAAATGCCCGCCTTTATTCTGATCTAAAGGAGTCGTTTCTGACTGCTGTCAATACTCTTGCAGAAACCATTGAGAAAAGAGATCCTTATACTGGCGGTCATACAAATAGGGTCATGGAATATAGCCTAGCGATCGGCCAATTCTTCGGGCTTTCAGATCGAGAAATGGAGCGACTAAAGTTAGCCGCTGTCCTTCATGACGTTGGCAAAATCGGAGTTCGAGATAATATTCTACTCAAGAATGGGAAACTTGATCACGAAGAGTTTACTGAAATGAAAAGACATACAATTTATGGGGAAGAAGTTCTTAAATACATTAAGTATTTTAAAGATATCATCCCAGGAGTAAAGTCTCATCATGAGCGTTACGATGGCAAAGGCTATCCAGAAGGGCTTATGGGGGAGCAAATAGACGTTATCGCTAGAATAATCGCTGTTGGTGATACCTTTGATGCTATGACCAGCGATAGACCTTACCGCAAGGCTTTAAGTAAACAGGTTGCTTGTATGGAAATCGAAAAGAATTCTGGTTCACAATTTGATCCAGAGGTTATTAAAGCTTTTCAAAAGGCAATCCTATGTGGTGATTAATTCCTGGAGAATGGAAGTAATCATAAAATTATCCCCACCTAGACAAGTGGGGATTCAAGTTTTCTTCTTCAATTCAACATTCATTTTCCTACTCTATTGCGTCCATTATTCTTGGCAAAATACAATGACTCGTCAGCTTTTCTGATCAAGGACACCTCATCATCTTCAGGAGTCAAACTAGCCACCCCAAAACTGGCTGTCTTCCGCTTAACAATCGAAAAGTTAAACTCTTCGATCCTTCGCCTAAGCTTTTCCGCCATGACATGCGCACCCGGTAAATCTGTTTCCGGACAAACGATTATAAACTCTTCGCCCCCCCAACGTCCCAAAAAGTCAGTATCTCTCGTATTCTCTTTGATAATATTTACAACCTCTTTAAGAACTAAATCCCCTGTTTGATGTCCGTGTTGATCATTAACCTCTTTGAAATGGTCAATATCTAACATAATAATTGACAAAACTCTTTGATAACGCTTGGTCCGCCCAACTTCTATCCGCATTAATTCATCGATCTTTAATCGATTATACGCCTGAGTTAGATGATCCGTCTCCGATAACCTTTCAAGTTCTCTGTTTTTTAGAGTTAATTGAGCATGCGCCTCCGCTAATCTGTTTTGAGTCTCCTTAAGTTCCGATATGTTAACGGCAATTGCATACTTAACCGTGTCGCCATTCGGCCAGGTTATTGCTTTCTCATGCAATTGATACCAATGATCATCGACCGGGTTAAAACATTCAGAGACAATCATCTTGTTATTAGGTTTACTTTCATTGTCAATTAGATCCGGGTTTTTACAAAAAAAACACTGCTTTGGTTCTCCGTAAATGCTCTTATAGCATTTACGCCCAACTAAGTTCCCCCGTTGTTTAATCATTTGCTTATTCATATACAAAATTTTTAAAGAATTAATATCAGCTAAGTAGATATTATAAGGGATTACGTCAAACAGGGCTTTGAACAAATCGCCTTCAGTCACTGCTTATCACCATATTTTTCATAAATTTCGTTTATATTAACTTCTAGCTTTTCTATATGCAAAGGCTTCAGGAGATAACCTTTAGCGCCTGCCTCAATGGCGTCAAATACCATGGCCTCTTGCCCATGCGAAGTAACCATCATGATCAGAGCATCGGGGTTCTGTTGTAGGATTCTTTTAGTTGCTTCAATTCCGTCCATATCGGGCATTGTAATATCCATCGTAACCATGTCTGGGTTATGTTTAGAATATTGCTTGATTGCCTCCTCACCGCTCTTAGCGAATGCAACTATATTATGCCCCATCACAGTTAACATCTGGGCAATTTTCTTGGTAGTAAGCTGGGAATCATCCACAACTAAGATATTGAGGCTCCTCACGGTTTAGTTCCCTCCCTGTTTTGTTGCTAATCGCTTCCGAAGTGGTTCCCCCGGTATGATACAAAAGATGCTCATCGTCCCTGAGTCAGTCTCCAATTCTGCCGTATAAAATTTATGATTTTTATACCGGGCAATACTCTTAGCCTCATTAACAATGATCGGGGTCGATAAAGCAAAGGCCCTCCCCTTTTGCTGAAATTCTGCAAGGACATTTCCAAGAATTATGTTAATCATATCACCTGCTGTTTCCTCAATATATAAGTCCACTTCGCTTTCATCGATCTCAATTCCTTGAGAATACCCAGTAAATATCTCGTATATAAGCTTTCTATCATAAGTAAAAGCTAAGGTCATTTTCGCCTCATCTTCCACAGTAATAATTGACGTTAGTTCTTTAAGTTGCAACTTTTTAACGTCCGTCAGATCGTACTTTACATCTCCAACATTGATTGAAGCTTCGTCTACTAAGAAGAGGACAGTTCTCCCAACCACAGATTCCATAAATTTGCCGGCATCAACCTGGGATTGCACAATATATCCGTTGCTTTTTTCATCGCTCATATTCATTAATCCTTTCTCCTCGGTGAAAAATGGAGATTGACCTTTTTTTATATTCCAATGTAAATGAGTGACAAGATATCTTAATCTTACTTAAACCTTCGATTATCAAGTCAAAATTTCCTGCTTTTTCTAAAAAAATATAAATTACATTATTATCCATTCGACATAACACCCAAAAAAAGAATTATTCTTAAAAAATACTCCATAATCCAAAATATCTAATTAATGATTCCAGTATAGAAGCTAAATAAACTTTTGCCCCATTTCTAAGGCCTTTCCGAATGAAAACATAGTACATGTCTACTTCTGGAGTGAACTCGTTCAACTAAAGTTGAACATCGAGTCTTCGGTGGGGGACTCTACCCCCACCGAAGCAGAATAAGGTGTACCACTCCCACTTGTAGAAGTGGGAGTCTTACGATTTGGATAAAAAATAGGCCTGTAATTATATGGATTCTAATAATTCAGATAATCCTACTAAATTTTTACTTTTAACAAGCTTTACAAATTCCATATTTTGAGAAAGGACTTTAATCGTCCCTTGAGCTCCCTGAATAGCTTTAACAACTCCGGATAATTTTAATAACAAAGAATCTGAGAGAGAGTCGGTATTTGCAAAATCAATTATAACTATCAGTGGCTGAACATACAAAAGGCCTTGAACTGCTTGGTTCAACATAACAAAGCTCTCTTCAGTCAAGTATTTTGATAGTTTAATTTGAAACATATTATTATTATGCTCGATCTGAAAAGGAATCTGAGAAGCTATTTCTATGGAATCAGAATTAGGTAATGTATTGTCTTCTTTACTACTTGGGGCAGGTTGCTTAATGCCCAAAACTTTGTTGACGACAGAAATTACTGTTTCAGGGGTTATAGGTTTTATGAGGTAGTGTTTAGCTCCTAACTCTAAGGCCTCAAAGACCATATTCCTTTGATTTAGTGCACTAACCATAATAATTTTGGCATCAGGATAATCCCTAATAATTGATTTTACTGCCTCAATGCCATTAACCCCCTTCATGGTAATATCCATGGTAACTAAATCTGGTAAATGAGAGCGATAAAGTAAATGGGCTTGTCCTCCATTAATTGCTTCAGCAACCACAGTATGTCCAGCCTGGGTAAAAATTGTTACCAAGTTTCTACGCATGATAGCTGAATCATCAACGACTAAAATATTAGACATCTATATCTTCATCTCCTTCATTAATACTTTATCATCAGAACGTTAGTTTTTACTCGTCAATATCGATAATATCTCGGGGAATGACAAGACTCAAACTAAGATTGCCCAATTCAGTCTGCATTTTACAAATCCAGATTTGTGCTTTCAAATACTTAACCAAAACCTCATCTGAAGAAATAGAAATGGGAGTATCTATAACCACAAGTTCCTCAAGGCCAGGGAATTCCTTCAACGAATTCCCTAATATGATATTTGTTACTTCGGCTAAGACATCTTCCATATATTGATTCTCTTCTTCAGGCGTCAGCTCACCTAAAGAAAACTTACGAACAATTTCACGTAAGAATGGTTCGTCAAAACTCAAAATAAAGGCAATTTCTAGTGCTCCGCGGATATTGATAATCGCAGTCACTTTATAGAGGTCTAATTTCTTAGGTTCATAAATCCTAAAACTATCTTGGTAATTCACAGTTACATTTGCTTGCTCACGAAAGAACTTACACGTCGTATCGATAAGAGGTTGCATTAATTCAGTAATAGATACTCCCCATAATCCATCAGTTTCCTTTGGTAAAATAAATGAAAATTCTGTACCCTTGTTGATTTCTGTTTTCACCTTAAGAGAACCGCCTAATTTCGTTAACTCATCTAATACTGCTGCTAACCCCACACCACGTCCTGACAACTCATTAACTTCCTCTTTAGTTGAAAGACCATCCGCAAAAATCATCTGTACTGCTTCATCGTCTGTAAGTCTTTCCGCCTCTTCAATCGTTCTTATTCCACCTTCTACAACCTTGCAGCGTATAATCCCGGCGTCAATACCACGTCCATCATCCGTTATTGTGAGGATGATTTGTTTTTCCGTACTTGTTAGCTGACAAAGAATTCTGCCATATTCGTCTTTACCATTTTCTAGTCGTTCATCAGGTGATTCTAAACCGTGATCTACTGCATTTCTGAAAACGTGTACCAAAGTTTTTGTGAAATCTATATACATATCAGGATTGACTAATATCATTTCAGTATCCATGACTACAGGATAAATAAATTTATCGAGCCGTTCAGCAAGATTTGTTACATACTCAGGGTAGGACTTCAAAAGGGTATCAAAGGGCCGGTGGCATAGTTTGCGGAGTTCGGGAATTAGCATTTTACACTCACCTGGGGTAAGTAGCATAGAAATCTTCTTTTCAATTTCAACTAACTTATATTTACTGATAATCAGTTCATCATCCTGAGAAAAGAAATCCTCGCCAAGAATATCACGTAAACCTGCCATATCTTTTTCTAACCAAGAAAAAATAAGAAACCCGGCAAAGAATTCTTTTACATCATCAAGACTTTTACTTCCTATGTCTTTCTTTAGATTGAAGATCTGACTTTCCAAGTCATGTAGATTTTCTATCACACTGATCAAACCTAGTTGACTAAAATTCCCTTTAAATGTATGAATGTGCCTATATATCTCAGTAACAATAGTATCAAGAGTTTTATTACTATTAATTATTTCCTGTAAGCGTACCTCACAAAAGTTTTGAAAATCTCTCACGCTCTGAATAAAGTCATCGAAGTTTACCACAACCTCAACGACCATTTTAAGAAGATTTCTTTCTTGCTCAATTTGGCTTTCTAAAGAGCGCTGGTCAGAAATATCTGTTAAGATTACCATACATAGCTTATCTCTGTTATTGCTGAAATCGATGGTCTTATAGTCAATCCTAATTAATTTACTATCGACAACTACCTCTGAAGGTAATAATGGTATATACAACTCTAGCAATGATTCGTCTTGAGTGTTTAGGATTTTTGTTAATAAGGTATCAACAAATTTAATTTGCTCTTCGTCTTCAGGAAACAGTAAACGTGAAAGCTTTAAACCATGAATATCTTGATCAAAAATTCTAGTACATTCAGTACTATATTCGTCATGAATCCGTAAGTTTAACCCAAATGAAAGAAATCCCTGACCAGCGTTATTGAGTAAATTACTAATTGATTGTGTCCGTAAAGCGACAGTTTCTTCTAAGACTTCATTCCAAGCAGAAATTTCATCTCTAGCCTCTTCTATTTCTAGCGTTTGAGCTTGTAGATTATTTAAGTTATGTTCATTTTCTTTAAATAAATAATACTTACAACTTTCTAGATGATTAAGTCCATTTACTATAGCCAACATCATACTCCGACAATTACCATACCCACAAGAGGCACAGTTTATTTTCCGTTCCTCGTGAGATAACTTATGCATAAGAAGCCAAGTCTGTTCTTCTTCAACTAGGGCTGGCTCACGTAAAATTCTATTAGAGGATTTATCTGAATAACTCCTAGAGAAGTCTAGATGCTCGGAATCTAGCCAAATGAAGAAATCTCGAAATAATGTCTTTGCTTTTAGTTCGCTTATGCTATCATGTTTAACCATTTGATTTTCTTTGCGTTCTTCTATGATTTTAGCTACTTGAAAGGAAGTTCGATGATGAGTCGAAGAGGGCCCGATATTACAACCATGTTGACAATTTAAAATATCCACTAATATCGGCGCATTACCAAGTTGGATGTCTTCAAAAAGCTCAGGCAAATACTTAAGATAAACCTCCTGAGGACCTTCCACCCTTGGGATATCTGATTTCTTAACTTGAACGCCGAAACGATTAAAGGTTTCAGTAAGTCCACCAGGTTGAGAATATATTACTGCTCGCTCTGCTTCCGGAGTATCAAAACCAGAAGGTTGCAGCTCAGAAAGATTAATACTTTGTTCGAGGAAGTATTTATCTAATGATTCAAAAGTTAGACTATAATTTACTATACCTTTGGTATTAGGATCGTGAACTTCTCTTCGTTTTGCCAGACACGGACCAAGAAATGCCAATCTCAGGTGTTCAAATTCTGGTTGACTCTTTAGCCAAATAGCTACATCTAATGCCGGTGAATGAGTAGGTGCCAAATAGGGAATAAGTTCTGCTTGATATATCTCAATAAAGCTAACGATAGCTGGACATGGTTGGGCAATGATAGGTAATTTAACTCCGCTTTGTAGGGCTTTTAGATATAGGTAAGTTGTAATTTCCGCTCCAAAACTAACATCGAAAACATTAGAAACTCCTATCTTGCGTAATGCAGTTAAAACTTGCGGAAGCAAATTAGCGTAATTAACAGCGGCGGCTGGGGCCAACATAATACCGAGAGGTACTCCTGAACGCAGATCTTGAAGAAATTCCGGAAAATCATCGATACCTGAACGGGCATTGTGACCCTTTTCTCGACAAGCATGAATACATTCACCGCAACCAATACAAAGATCTGCTTTAACTGTAATTCCATCTGGCTCCACGATGTTGCAAAGTTTCACAGGACAAACTAAGATACAAGCTAAACAATGTTGACATTTCGTTTTATCTACTCGAATTACTTCAGGTAATCCCATAACGCTCAACCCCTTAATAGAACTTTTGTCTGGCATTTTCCTTGCAGTGCCCATCTCCACCTCAAATGATTGTGGTTATCCAACTAATCTCGATGGTTGAGAGGGGTTTTCGAAATCCCCAGATAATCGTTCTTAATACTTTCCACATCTTTCCTGAATTTCCTCCCTAGATAGCAAAAATAAACAAAAAATAAACAAAAATAGACAGACTTTCAAGAAAGACCGTCGGTGGGAAGATCTCATTTCTGACGGAGAAATAGATCACTTACCTCCGGAACGCCCACCGTACTATTAAGCAAAACACATGTATGAACCAACGTTCATGTCCCTCTGTTTGGACTCCTTTCATTTTCATACATTCGGCAAGATGAATATTTCTATAGGCATCGGTCTATTAATTAAATGCCTTTCTATTCAACTTTTTTTCAAATATGTACCCATAAATATTCATTGAAAACTTGGCTAGCCCCCACAAAGACACTGTCTTCGCACGGGTTAGCATAGCGGAGAAGCCGCAGCCACAGGCGATGGCCATGGTTGCACTTTTGCTTCCAGAAAAGTATTAACAAAAAGTTATGCTTTCTGCCCTGTATATAGCGATTTTCATTCATCTGTGGTGCCGCATAGAAGCATGTAAGTCTGACTAGTATAAAATGAAGCCCATTAACGATCTTATCAATCGTCAATGGGCCTTCTAATTCATTTCTATTATTACTCTTTGGTTAAGATAATACTAGCATTTTGAGGCAATGCCAAACCCGCTGCCACTTCTATCGTTTTCATGATCCCAGAAAGACCTGGGCAACTGGGATGTGGGCTATACTTAGCAAATACTTCGTACACTTTCCCCATATGGAGTTTTTTGAAAATTTCTTGGAAGGCATCGACTTCTTCTAGCTCTTTAGCCATTTTTTGGTAATTAGGACAATCACTAATTATCTCCAATTTTACTTTATGATTGTCACTACTAACAGCTTTCACATTAATAGTGAAACCGCATATCCCAGCTTTAATTACCCCTGTCGCCATAATAACGCTCCTCCAAAAAAAATTTTACTTCTTTATTTTACTCTCTGGACGTTTGATACCTAGAATAGGTGCCGAGTGGTCTTTTCCTAAGAAGAAATTAGACCAAGAGGAAGTCTGATAAAAATCCCAGTTAGCAGGTGGTACTGGAGGAACATCTAATGTTGATTCTTCCCCGTACTTTTTGAGTCTTGCATAGGCTCTGACCCAAACACATTTCTTCTCCTTGGGATATACTTCACACCAGCCATCTAAACTTCCACCACAAGCGCCGTTACGTTGATTCTTAGGACATTGAGACATTGGGCAGAGATAAGCCAAATCCAACATTGCACAATCACCGCAATCCTTGCAATCAAGCATGACGACTTTAGCAAGATGTTCGACCGCATGCAGTCTCTTTTCTGTTTTTTTCTTACCTTCTGCTGAACGATATATCCCGCGCATCATGGGGAAAAGTTTCTTATTAGGTGTAAACAAGAGACCGTGCATCCCTCTCATCATCGTGTACATACCACCAGCTGGTGCATCTAAGGAACGATTGGCACGATTCGTAGGTCGCTCAGTATTAAGACCCGTTTTCTCATCCTTTTCAAAGTAGTAGAATCCATTCGTTTGAGGATAATCGAATTCCTTGACTAGATCTTGCCAGTTGGGGTATAGTTCCTCCCCTTTGTCTAGAATATATTCTACTTGTTCATATTTAAGGTTATGCCCACCGATATGAACCCCGGCACAGCCAATGCCTTTCAGGATCGCATACAATTTGGCTGCCCTTAACATACGAAGACCAGCCCCTTTATCTGGGGCAGCTTTTTCCGTATTAAGTTCGGCCAAAAGTTTATCTGTAACCACACAACCCGCTATTTTATTTTGATTCATCATATTTGCAGCGCCATATGGAAGAATATAGATATTTCCTACAACTGGAATATCCAGATTATTAACCTTTAAGAACTGTAGAACCTCATGACATTTTCGGGCATCATATCCCAACTGGGTGACAATAAATTGCGCTCCGCTTTGGATTTTCTTTTTCAGCTTATAATACTGTACCATCTGCTCAGCCTCCGTAGACTTAAACGGAGAAACAGCCGCGCCTGAAAAAAAATCACTAGGTGCGTGATAAGTCGGTCCCTTCATACCTGGAACTTCTAAGCCTTTATTCATTTCAGTTATTAGTTGTAAGGCGTTCGAAGGATCAAGATCAAAAACTGGCTTAGGGCGTCCTTTAAACCCAGAAGACGTATAGTCACCAGTCATAACTAAGAGATTACGAACTTTTGCACGATCTAAGGCATAGAGTTGACTTTCCATTTGGTTGCGGTTCTTATCCTTACATGTAAAATGTACTAATGGTTCAATCCCTAATTTTAAAATTTCCATTCCTAAATAATCCGCGAGAATTGCCGGGTTACCTCCAGGGTTATCAGTGATGGTAAGTGCGTGGACCCTACCTCCTTTAACTGCCTGTTCTGCAGATGAAAGCGCAACTTCTTGAGCCTTTTCGGTTGCACCTCTCCCCGGTACGAGCTCCCACGTCACTGATAGACTGTTTTTGTCGAGCAATGATTCTTTGAACTTGTTTTCCATTCCCTAGTTCCTCTCCTTTTTCGAATTACTCTGGACACAATCTCTCTCTTTGTACTATTATAACGCTTCTTAGGAATAATTTATAGAAATATTAAAAAATTTTTAATATTTAATTAAAATAAGAGGAGCAAGTTTCCACCCAGTAACTATTGCCAGGGATTTTACATGATATTGAGAGAAATTTAAATCACTCATGATATTTGGATGTTGCTGACTTAAAGTCTCGGAATCAATTATTAATCTTGACAAGTTCCCATACGCATTATAGACCATTAGCTCGACATACTAGTTATGTCTGTATGCTTAAGACCATTTTAAGACAATAAGAGAACTTAATCGTCGAGATCTCCTTAATTAAGTTAACATAATTAAGTTAACATAATTTTTCGAAGAAGTCCAGCAACTTAAGAATTTAACCAGCAGCAATTCTGAACGACGACTAAATTGTCCCTTATTAAGCTGTCGATTGAGCAGTGAACTCGTTCAGCTAAAGCTGAACATCGAGACTTCGGTGGAAGTCTACCATGAGTCTCTGACCCCCACCGAAGTAGAATAAGGAACACCCATTTGAAGAAGTGGGTGCCTCGGAATGATACATCTATATTGAATAATGTCTAGATGTTTTATAATACTACGTACTACTTCATAGTCTATGATTTGAGATTGTATAGTTATGCTTAATGCCACTTGAATTTTATTCTCACTGATATTAACTAAAACAGTGCTTGTAATTTATGTTAAGATCAACCAAGATATAACAAGAATATCCATATTAAAACTAATGATTCAAGACTAAAATTAAAAATAATTTATAGTATTTCAGGAGGAATCCATGTGGAAAAGAATCTTTTGAAAAGAATTGAGGAACTTCGTAAGACACTCAATAAATTCGGCCCAAATAGTAACCTTATTGATAGCGAGGTAGTTGAAGTTAGTAAGCAGTTGGATTGTTTACTCAACCAATACCAAAGGATTATTAATTACCAACAACTGAGTTTTGATAAATAGTGAATAAGGTTTCAGTGGGTTGCAGTATTGTCTTGGATATTACTAAAAAGTCCTGAAATTGAATGCGTATAGAGCCTAAGGGGCAAGTAGACGTATTAGTTTTGTAACAAAGAGTTATTGGTGATTGCTTTTTTTAACTGTAAGTACCAAAAAAAATTTCAAATTTTATAGTAAGACCAAGCCTAGAAAACTAACATATTTATTAGGAGGCCATTCTATAGGGATACCTGCCTCAATAGCTAATTGAGTGGCATTAATTCCATATCCTGACGGACTCGGCCGTGCCTTAAAAGGATTTCTACAGCGTACACCGGGTGGGGTACATGAGGAACAATATTTACATCCACCAACTCCTAGTCCTAATACATGATAGTACCCTAGCTCAATGGATGCCCATTCTAACGCAGAAATTGTCTCCGCCACTTTTTTTTCGGCTGAGAATTCGTTTTGGTAGATTTCAATATCAACAACTTCTTCCTTATATACAACTAAAAAAGCCCTGCTGTAACTATGTAATGCTTCTCTGAATTCTGAAACACTTGGAATATTTGGAGGACATACTTTGCAAATACCGTAATGCTCACAAAGAGGACTTAAGCATTTTAGTCTGTGGCTCTGTTGGGGGTTTATTTTTTTTATATCAAGTTCATAGATTTCAGTGCCGAATTCATTTGCTTTAGACCTGAAAATATCTACTATTTCAATATTATGTTTAGCTTTCACTTTATCGCCTCCAAATTCGACGTAGAACTTTGTAATAATCACTTTGTAGTTTTAAACTTTATAAATCTCGTGGGATTACAGTGATTAAGTATTTCTTCCGATACCGATACCGTTTCCTTCTTAGTTTTTTTCAATGCTACATTTAACAAAGGTGGATTATTTAAAATAAAAGCACATATTCTCCGAATTGCTTCTGCTTCCGAAATGCCCTGCTCTTTGGCAACTCTTTCAATTTCTTTTTTAGTCTCTATCGGAAATCCTACTACCAAAGGTTTTAGATTTTGTCCATAACCCATTTAATCAACTCTCCTTCGCTCTATTTCATATTCTTACTTTGTTAAAATTGTACCTTATAGTAATATTACTGTCAATTATCATTAATAATTCTACCAATGATATTACGTCCAATAAAAACATATATCTACAAAATCCCTTATATAATTCGGATTTCCAAGAATTACATTGACAAACTTATTTCTATTTTGGTAATATTAATTGAGCAATAGTAATATTACCATTATTTCTACCTCGCATTTTCATGTTCTAAGGGAGGTCGGTTTTAGAGATGAGAAAGTAGGTGGTACGTTAACATTATTAATCCTTTGTATTGTAATAAGATTGTGAACTAATTAATAATTTTCAAATAAACTTTGAATTATTCCATATGCTAAAACGTTTAATTATCTTTTGTGTTGCATCGGTGAAATGGAGGTTAATATGAAAGCAGTTGTTTTAACTTGCCGCGCCATTGAGGACGAGATTTCCTTTGTTTTAAAAGAAAATGGATTAAGTTATCCCATGATTTTAGTTGATGCCGGGCTTCACGATTT
>Ga0209347_1000534_pt1 | contig 92333 bp, 94 predicted proteins | sample AutmiccommuBRH23_FD_187382 | JGI IMG/M metagenome (GOLD analysis project Ga0209347, IMG submission 187382) | Deep subsurface microbial communities from Mt. Terri, Switzerland - Autotrophic microbial communities BRH/23 (SPAdes) (version 2) | ecosystem: Environmental > Aquatic > Deep subsurface >...
CGGCCGCGGCCGGCCTGGTGGCCGCTGCCCTGGTCGGCATCGTCGTCGGCTTCGCCACCCCCGAGGCCGTCGTCTCCGATGGCGAGTGGAGCGAGGCGACCATCACGGTCGCCGCCTACGATCCGGTGGCGGCTGTAGCCGCGATGGCCTCCGGTGCGGGCGTCGGCACCCTGGAGATCCTGCAATGACCAGCCGCCTGCGCCTGGTGGCGCTCTTCCTGTTCGGCTCCCTGGCCGTCAACCTGTTCCTCGGCGGGATCATGGTCGGCCGCTGGCTGGAACCGCACCCGCCCGGGCGGCATCATCCGCCACCCGGCGAGCGGCCGCCGCGCGAGCCGGGCGCCCCGCCGTCCTGGCTGCAGCGTGCGGTCGGTCCGGAGGGTGCGCGGGCGCTCGACGAGACCTGGAGTCGGCACGCCCCGGCGATCGAGCCGCTGCGCGACGAGCTGTGGCGGTCGCGCGAGGCGGTGACGTCTGCTCTGGAGGCCGAGCCCTTCGACCCGGCGGCCTATGCCGCCGCCCTCGGTGACATGCAGGCGCGGACGCTGCGGCTGTACGAGGCCACCAACGCCGCCATGCTGGACGTCGCTGCGAGCCTGACGCCGGAGCAGCGCCGCATGCTGGTCGAGCAGAGCCGGGAGTGGCAGCGCCGCAGATCCGGTCGTGACTGAACCGGGGACTACCCCGGTTCGTCAGCGCGAAGCGGCGGCGGCCAGCGCCCGGTCGATGTCCTCCAGCAGGTCCTCGGGATCCTCCAGGCCGATCGACAGCCGGACCACGCCCGCGGTCACGCCGATCTCGGCGCGGTCGGCCTCGGTGAGCCGGGAATGCGTCGTGGTCGCCGGGTGGCAGACCAGCGACTTGGCGTCGCCGAGATTGTTGGAGATGTCGATCAGCGACAGCGCGTCGAGGAAGCGGAATGCCGCGTCCTTGCCGCCGGGAAGCTCGACCGTCACCAGGCTGCCGAAGCCCGACATCTGACGTTTCGCCAAAGCGTGCTGCGGGTGGCTTGCCAGGCCCGGGTAGCGCACCCGGCGGACGTCCGTGCGTGCTTCCAGCCATGCGGCCACTTCAGCCGCGTTGGCGGTCTGGCGCTCGACCCGCAGTTCCAGGGTCTCCAGCGCCTTGGCCATGACCCAGGCGTTGAACGGGCTCATCGAGGGCCCGGTGTTGCGGTAGAACGGCTGGAACACGTCGTCGATGAAGGCCTTGGAGCCGAGCACGGCACCGCCGAGGCAGCGTCCCTGGCCGTCGATGTGCTTGGTCGCCGAGTACACCACGACGTCGGCGCCGAGCTCGAGCGGGCGCTGGAACATCGGCGTGGCGAACACATTGTCGATCACCAGCCGGGCGCCGGCGCGGTGCGAAAGCTCGGCGACCGCGGCGATGTCGACCAGGTCGAGCATCGGGTTCGACGGGCTCTCCAGGAAGGTCACTGTAGCGGGGCGCGACAGCGCCTGCTCCCAGGCGCCGAGGTCGGTGCCCTTCACGAACTCGATGTCGACGCCCCAGCGCGGCAGCAACTTGGCGACGATGAAGTGGCAGGAGCCGAACAGCTCGCGCGCCGCCACCACCCGGTCGCCGGCCGACACCTGGCAGAGCAGCGCCGCGAACACCGCAGCCATGCCGGTGGCGGTCGCCCGGCAGGACTCCGCCCCTTCGAGCAGCGCCAGCCGCTCCTCGAAGACGGAGACCGTCGGGTTGCTGTAGCGCGAGTAGATGAAGACGTCGGCTTCGCCGTTGAACGCCGCCTCGGCCTGGGCGGCGTCGTCGTAGACGAAGCCGGAGTTCAGGAACAGCGCTTCGCTGGTCTCGCGGAACTGCGAGCGGCGCAGGCCGCCGCGCACCAGCTTGGTGGCCGGGCGCAGGTCTTTGCTGTCGGTCATGGTGCGATCCGTGGCTGGCGAGGACCGCCATCCATTAAACCGGATTTCGTGCGGTATAAAGAACTATTGCGGATCTATGGCCCGCCGCTGCGATGCCTCAGCGCCCTGCCGCCAGTGCCGCCTCGCGGATCTCGCTCAGCGACTTCGCCGGGGTCAGCGCCTCGGGATCCACGCGGATCTCGATCAGTGCCGGCCGCCCCGCCGCCTGCGCGCGCTCGAACGCGGGAGCGAACTCCTCGGTGCGCTTCACCACTTCGCCATGGGCGCCGTAGGCGATCGCCAGGGCCGCGAAGTCGGGGTTGCGCAGCTCGGTTGCGCTGATGCGGTTGGGATACTCGCGCTCCTGGTGCATGCGGATCGTGCCGAACATTCCGTTGTTGATCACCAGGAAGATGGTGTTCACGCCATATTGCACGGCGGTCGCCAGCTCCTGGCCGTGCATCATGTAGCAGCCGTCGCCGGAGACCGAGACGACCGTGCGGTCGGGATGGGTCAGCTTGGCGGCGACGCCGGCCGGTACGCCGTAGCCCATCGACCCGCAGGTCGGTGCCAGGCAGGTACGGAAGCGCTTGTACTGGAAATAGCGGTGCACCCAGGTGGCGTAGTTGCCGGCGCCGTTGGTGATGATGGCGTCCTCCGGCAGGCTGGCGTCGAGCCAGCGCACGATTTCCGACATCTGCACGGCACCGGGGGTCGCCAGCGGCTTCAGCAGCGCCTCGTATTCGCGGTGGGCCTGCGGCGTGTACGGCGCCCAGGCCGCGGAGTCGACCGGCGGCATCGCCGCCACCGCCTCCAGGAAGCCGCGCTGGCTGGCGTTGATCAGCAGGTCGGCCTGGTAGACCCGCCCGAGCTCGTCGGCCCCCGCATGCACGTGCACCAGTCCCTGGCGTGGCCGCGGGATGTCGAGCAGCGTGTACCCGCTGGTGGTCATCTCGCCGAGCCGGGCGCCGACCACGATCAGCAGGTCGCTGTCGCGCACCCGCGCCGCCAGCTTCGGGTCGATTCCGATTCCGACATGGCCGGCATAGTTCGGATGGCGGTTGTCGAAATAGTCCTGGCAGCGGAACGAGGCGCCAACCGGGAGCGAGTTCGCTTCTGCAAAGCGCCTGAGGGCGTCGGATGTGGTGGCATCCCAGCCGCCGCCGCCGACGATCACCAGCGGCCGCTTCGCGGCGCCGAGGATCTCGCGGAAGCGGGCGAGATCGGCGGGGCCCGGATGCGGCTCGGCGCGTTTGTAGGGATCGAAGTCCGGCACCGCGGCGCGCTCGACCAGCATGTCCTCGGGTAGTGCCAGCACCACCGGCCCGGGGCGCCCCGAGACCGCGGTGTGGAACGCCCGGCTGATGAATTCCGGGATCCGCGCCGGGTCGTCGATCTGCGCCACCCACTTGGCCATCTGGCCGAACATGCGGCGGTAGTCGATCTCCTGGAACGCCTCGCGCTCCATCATGTCGCGTCCGACCTGCCCGACCAGCAGGATCATCGGCGTGGAATCCTGGAAGGCGATGTGCACTCCGGCGCTGGCGTTGGTGGCGCCGGGGCCGCGGGTGACCATGCAGATGCCGGGCTTGCCGGTGAGCTTGCCGTAGGCCTCGGCCATCATCGCGGCCCCGCCCTCCTGGCGGCAGACCACGGTTCGGATCTCCGGCGCGTCGACCAGCCCGTCGAGGACGGCGAGATAGCTCTCGCCCGGAACGGCGAAGGCCAGTTCGACGCCGTGCGCGCGCAGGCAGTCCACCAGGATGTGGCCGCCGATCTTGCCGGCGTTGGATCGGTCAGTGCTCGATGGGTTCGTCGACATAGCCTGTATACCGTTGCGATTTGGGCTTTTCGAGGTCTTCCGGGTTCACGTACTGGATCGAGGATTTGCCGCACAGCTCGGCGGGCAGGATCATCACCCGGATGAAGCGGGTGCATTCGAGCTCGCTGGCCTGGGCGAAGACGGGTTCGGGACCGGGCTCGAACCAAGCCTGGCCGGGTAGATAATGGGTCGACTTGCCGAGCGTGTCGATCCGGATCTGCCCCTGCCGCAGGCAGCGGATGCCCGGTCCCTGGTGGGTGTGCAGCAGCGCGCTGCCGCCGATCGGGAACTTCACGCTGTCGCAGCGCATGAGCCACTCGGCACCGGGATCGGGATGATCGAGCGGCGCCGACAGGTTCTCCGTCGAGGTGACGCCTCCCCCGGTCGCAGGCACGGCCTCGGACTCCTCCGGCGCGAGTTCCCACCGCCAGATCACCGCCCCCTCGGGGCCGGCGGTCACGGTGACCTCGCCGGAGCCGTGCCAGGCCGCATCCTCGTTGCAGCGTGCCCCATCTCCCGTCTCGAAGCTTCCCCGATGGCAGTACAGCACCCGGTTCATCGCCGGCAGCGGTTCCGCCAGGGCGGCTCCCGGCTGCAGGCGGTCAACCATCTGCCGGAGCAGGTACCCGGTCGCGGACATCTATGCACCTCCCGTTGCGGTCTTCTTATGGTCGCTCCATGCCGGGCGCGCACCGCCCGGCGGTTCGATTCAATGCTGCACGGCCTCCTCGCGGCGCTCGACGCCGCCGCGCTCGATCACGTAGGTGCGGTCGAGGAGTCCGCGCAGATGCGTATCGTTCGACTCCGCGACCAGCACTGAAAGTCCAGCGCCCTTAAGGCCGGCCAGCACGTCGACGATGCGTCGCGCCAGCACCGGGGCTATGCCCTCGGTCGGCTCGTCGAGCAGCAGCAGGCGGCTTCCCGCCATCAGCGCCCGGGCCAGGGCTACCAGCTTCTGCTGGCCGCCGGACAGGCTGGCCGAAGGCCGGTCTCGGAACTCCCGGACCTCCGGCATCAGGCCATAGATCCAGGCCAGACGCTCACCGGCGTCGGCGATGCCGACCGACCAGACCGGCAGCATGACGTTCTCCTCGGCAGTCAGCGCCGGCACCAGCTTGCGGTCTTCGGGCATGTAGCCGAAGCCGAGGCGGGCGCGCTCGTGGCCGGGCAGTCCGGCGAGGTCGCGGTCTGCGAAAGCCAGGCGACCGGCCTGCCGCGGCAGCAACCCCATGACCGCCCGCAGGAGCGTCGTCTTACCGGCACCGTTGCGTCCGATCAGACCGCACATGGCGCCGCCCGGCACATCGAGATCGACGCGGCGCAGGATCGGCACCCCCGCGATGGCGACATCGAGCCCCTCAACGATGAGCATTGCCCACCCCCTGTCCCGACGAGCTGTGCTCCTCGCCGATGACGAACTCCTTCACCCTGGGGTCGGCCAGCGCCTGCAGCGGCGGCGCGTCGCAGATGATCTCGCCCTGGTAGAACGCCAGGACCCGGCCGACGTAGCGGTCGACGATCTCCATGTCGTGCTCGACGAACAGCACGGTGACGCCGTCCTCGCGCAGCGCCGCCATGACGATGTCCATCAGCTCGAATTTTTCCTCGCTGGAGATGCCGCTGGTCGGTTCGTCCAGCAGCAGCAGCCGTGGTGCCGCGACCATTGCCATCGCGATGTCGAGCAGCTTGCGCACGCCCTGCGGCAGGGTGACGGCGCGTTGGTCGCGGTAGTCGGCGATGCGGTAGCGGGCCAGCAGGGCGTCCACCCTGGCCGCCAGGTCCGGGCGCCGCAGCCGGCGCAGGCCGGAGCCAGCCCCGGTTCCCGCCTCGGCGATGCCGAGGGCGATCAGCAGGTTGTCGGCGACGGTCGCGGTCTGGAAGACCTGCGCCACCTGGAACGAGCGGCAGATGCCGAGCCGCGTGATGTCGCGCGGCGCCCGCCCGGTGATGTCCTGGCCGGCGAACAGGATCCGCCCGGCGCTCGGCTTCAGCCAGCCGGTCACCATGTTGACGAAGGTGGTCTTGCCGGCACCGTTGGCGCCGATGATCCCGACGACCTCGTGTGCCGCCACTGCGACGTCGATGTCGCGTGCCGCGGTGACCGCCCCGAAGCTCTTGTTCAGCCTGCGGGCCTCGAGCAGCGGCTGCGTCATGCCGCCTCCCCCCGCCGGGCGACGCGCGCCAGCAGCGACCACACCCCACCGGGCAGGAAGAAGATGATGCCGAGCAGGGTCACGCCGACGATCAGCTGCCAGGCGTGCGGCAGCCACTCGAAGGCATAGGAGCGGATCAACTCGTAGACCATCGAGCCGACGAACGGGGCGGCGACGCTGCCCGGGCCGGCGAGGATGGTCACGAACACGAGTTCGCCGGAGATCGTCCAATTGACCATCGAGTCGGGGTCGACCTGTCCCAGCGCGATCGCCAGGAAGCCGCCACCGAGGCCGGCGAGAGCCGCCGACATGACGTATTTGCCGTGGATCGCCCGGATCACCGAGTAGCCGAGATATTCGACGCGGATCTCGTTGTCGCGGATCGCCGTCGTCAGGTGGCCGAGGGTCGACTGCAGGTAGCGATGCACCAGGATCGCCGCCGCCCAGGCCGCCGCGCAAAGCAGGACGAAGATGCCGCGCAAGGTGATGCCGGCATCGCCGGGCCCGTAGCCGAGGAGGCTCGGCGGGTGGACGTTGAAGCCGTCGGTGGAGCCCAGGGCCTCGGTCTTCACCAGGATGCCGTACAGCACCATCGAGAAGGCCAGGTTGAGCATCGCGAAGAAGATCCCGCGGTAGCGCCGGACGATGAAGCCGATCAGGAAGCCGACCGCCGTCGCCAACAGGGTGGCCGCCGGCAACGTCACCAGGATCTCGGAGATGCCGAACTGCTTGCCGAGCAGGGCGACGGTGTAGGCGCCGAGGCCGTAGTAGAGGGCGTGGCCGAACGACACCAGCCCGGTGCGCCACAGCACCATCAGGCCGAGCACCGCCAGGGCCCGGGCGAAGGCGACGACGGTGAGGTTCATCAGCCAGTCCGGCAGCAGCAGGCCGAGGCCCGCCGCCGCGGCGAACCCCGCCGTCACCCCTGCAACCGTCCAGTCGCGCGCTGCCGCCATCGCCTTAGATCCTTCTCGCCTGGGCGGGCGCGAACAGGCCCTCCGGGCGGAACACCAGGACCACGGCCATAACCGCGTACACCACGAACAGCTCGACCTCGGGAAGCTGGTGCACCGCAACCGCGCGGAATATGCCGACGATCAGCGCGCCGATGGCGGCTCCCGGAATGCTGCCCATGCCGCCGATCACCACCACCGCGAAGGACAGCACGATGACCTCCACGCCGAGCCCCGGTGCGACCGACACCATCGGGGCCACATAGGCCCCGCCGAGGGCGCCGAGCACCGCCCCGAGGACGAAGGTCAGGACGTAGACCCGGGTGACGTCGATGCCCATCGCCACCGACAATTCGCGGTCGTGGATGACCGCGGCCAGCAGCTTGCCCCATCGGGTCCGCGTCAGCCCGACCCACAGAACGACGCCGATGACGGCAGCGAGGCCGATCAGTGTCAGCGAATAGACGTCGCGCAGGGTTCCGCCGATTTCGGCTGAGCCGAGATAGGCCATCGGCTGGTAGGCGAAGTAGGGATCGACGCCGAACACCAGCAGGATGACGTCCTCCAGGATCAGGAAAGTCGCGAAGGTGGCCAGCACCACGATCACCTCGTCGCGGGCGTACATGAAGCGGATCAGCCCGCGCTCCAGCACGAAGCCGAGGACGCCGCCGACGGCGATCGCCGCCACCGCGATCATCAGGAAGCTGCCGGCGTCGGCCAGACCGGCCTCGGCCCACACCCCGATCAGCCAGGCCGAGGTGTAGGCGCCCCAGGCATACAGGCTGCCATGGGCGACGTTCAGGATCTTCATGACCCCGAAGATGATGGTCAGGCCGACGGAGACCAGGAACAGGTACGAGGAGAACACCAGCCCGTCCAACAGCGTGGTGACGGCTGCTTCCATCGGCGAGGCTCCGTGACGGTGGTACGGGACGGGACGCCGGCGCCGGCCGGCCGCGGCGCCGGCATCAGCACTTGGCGCCTGGCATCCCCTTCTCGATCCACTCGACGCTGGTCACCCCCTCGGGCGGCATCACGCATTCAGCCGGATAGAACTTGATGTCGGTCAGCCCCGGCTCGCCCGCCTCGGCGTTCCACTTGCTGATCCCGTAGCCGTTCTCCGTCACCGCCTGGTGCCCGCCCGCCAGCGCCAGTTTCACGGTGGTGGAGAAGCTCTCGAACTCCAGCCCCGTGAACGACTTGATCACCTGGTCCTGGCTGGGAAAGCCGCCCGCCGCGGCGGCGGCCTTGTCGTAGGCGATCTTGGTCGCCAGCATCGCCTGGGCATACTGGTAGGCCGGCTCCGAGGGATAGGTGCCGTAGCGGTCCTGATAGGTCTTGATGAACCACTCGTTCAGCGGCGTCTTCCGGTCGCGGACGAGGATCCCGTAGGGACCGCGGGCGCCGAGGATCACGCCATCCGGCATCTTCTTGCCGAGGCGGTAGACCGCGGTGCCGCCGACCGTGAGAATCGTCTTCTTCTGTTGGAACAGGCCACGCGGCGTCGCCTGGAAGATGAATCCCTCGAGATCGCCACCCCAGAACGAGGAGTGCACCAGCTCGGAGTCGTCGAGCGACAGCGCCGAGATCTCGGCACCGTACTGGCCCGAGAAGAACTTCGGAAACAGCACCTTGTCGGACTGCTTCGCCGCCGGCATCACGACCTTCATCGACAGTTCGAAGTCGCGCCAGCTGTCCTGGCCGAAGGCGTAGTTCTGATTGATGCCGGTATACGACTTCACCCCCGGGAAGTTGTCGCGGATGTAGTGTGCCGCGGCCACCCCGTCGGACGAGGCATGGCTCATGGTGCGGAAGATGTACTGGCGCGGCGCCTCCTCGAAGATTCGCGGCGTGCCGCAGATCGCGAAGACCGTGAGCGTCTTGAGCTCCTCGGCGACCGGGGTCAGCGCGGCGCAGGATCCGGAGGAAATGTAGCCGACGACGGCATCGACGTTGCGTTTCTGCACGAGGTTCCGGTACTCGGTCACCTGCTTGGTGTTGCCGCCATTCTCGTCGACGAACTCGCCGGTCACCGTCGCGCCGGCGAAGCCCTTGGTGGCGTAGGGCGCCGGCAGGGTGCCGGAGTTGATGGCGTCGATCACCATCTCGGCGCCGTTGCGTGCCGGCACCCCGAATGGCCCGGCCGCCGGTCCCGACAGGAACGACACGATTGCCAGCGTCACCGTGTCCTTGGCGGCCGCCGGCGCGGCAGCCAGTAGAGCGGCGGCGGCGATGGCGCCCGCCACTCCCGGAAATCTCCCAGTCTGCATAGCCGTCCCCTTTTTGCCCCTGCCCGGGTTACGCGAATACTAGCCCTGTTCGCGCGGACGGTTGCTCCGTCCGTCTTGCCCGCTGTGCCGCGGGGATCGAAATGGAACCATGCGGCCCGGGAACATGCAACGCGGTGCACCGCTTGCCACGGCGGCAGGCGGGGGTTACTCAGTTTCCAAACCCCCATTAATCAATCCAAGGGAGACGCCTGATGGGTCTGCAGCAGAATTTCATCGGCGGCGAATGGCTCGACGGCGCCGCGGCGCGCGACAACCTCAACCCGTCCGATCTCTCCGACGTCGTCGGCACCTATGCCCAGGCCGATGCTGCGGCGGTGGCTCGCGCCGTCGATGCCGCCAAGGCGGCGGCCCCGGCGTGGAACCGCTCGACGCCGCAGCAGCGCTACGACGTCCTGGAGTTCGTCGGCAACGAGCTGATGGCCCGCCGCGAGGAGCTCGGGCGCCTGCTGTCCCGCGAGGAGGGCAAGACCTTGCCGGAAGGTATCGGCGAGGCCACCCGTGCGGCGCAGATCTTCAAGTTCTTCGCCGGCGAGGCGCTGCGCATCCAGGGCGAGAAGCTGGCTAGCGTGCGGCCCGGTATCGATGTCGAGATCACCCGCGAGCCCGTCGGCATCGTCGGCATCATCACGCCGTGGAACTTCCCGATCGCCATTCCGGCCTGGAAGATCGCGCCGGCGCTGGCCTACGGCAACTGCGTGGTGTTCAAGCCGGCCGACCTGGTGCCGGGCTGCGCCTGGGCGATCGCCGAGATCCTGTCGCGTTCCGGCCTGCCGGCCGGCGCCTTCAATCTGGTCATGGGCCGCGGCTCGGTGGTCGGCGAGGCGATCCTCACCAACGAGGCGATCGGTGCGGTGTCGTTCACCGGGTCGGTCGACACCGGCAAGCACGTCGCCGCCACCTGTGCCGGGCGGCTCGCCAAGGTGCAGCTCGAGATGGGCGGCAAGAACCCGATGGTGGTGCTCGACGACGCCGACCTTGACGTTGCGGTCGGCGCCGCCGTCAACAGCGCGTTCTTCTCCACCGGCCAGCGCTGCACGGCGTCCTCGCGGCTGATCGTCACCGAGGGTATCCACGATCGCTTCGTCGACGCCATGGTCGCCCGCATGAAGACCCTGAAGGTCGACGATGCGCTCGCCGCCGGGACCGAGATCGGGCCGGTGGTCGATGAGTCGCAGCTGGCGCAGGACATGAAGTACCTGGAGATCGGCCAGAAGGAAGGTGCGAAGCTGGCGTTCGGCGGCGAGCGCCTGAACCGCGGCAAGGAGGGCTTCTACCTGCAGCCGGCCTTGTTCACCGGCACGACCAACGACATGCGGATCAACCGCGAGGAGATCTTCGGCCCGGTCGCCTCGGTGATCCGCGTGAAGAACTACGACGAAGCCCTGGCGGTCGCCAACGACACCAATTTCGGGCTCTCCGCCGGCATCGCCACCACGTCGCTGAAATACGCCAGCCACTTCAAGCGCAACGCCGAGGCCGGGATGGTAATGGTCAACCTGCCGACGGCGGGCGTCGACTATCACGTGCCGTTCGGCGGCCGGAAGGGCTCGAGCTATGGCCCGCGCGAGCAGGGCCGCTACGCCGCCGAGTTCTACACCGTCGTGAAGACCGCCTACACGCTGCCCTGATAACGATGCCCTGACGCTGCTGCCGAGGCGGCAGCGCTACTCGGCCGCCTCCCCGTTGCTCGACAGGCCATCGGGGAGGCGCGCCTTCTCCATCTTCGCGCCGCGGAAGCTGGCGCCGGAGACCACGCAGCCGAGCAGCTTGGCGTGGCTCAGGTCGGCGCCATCGAACACTGCGTCGGCCAGACTGGCGCTGCCGAAGTCGACCCGGGCGAAGGATGCTCCGGTGGCCCGCACCCCGGAGAGGTCCGACGCCCACTCGCCCTTGCTCTCGCCGCTGCGTGGGTCGACCAATTGCATTGAAGTCAGCAAGCTGCTCTGCAGGTCGGCGTGATCCAGCACCGCGCCGCGTAGGCTGGCGCCCCGCAGGTCGCAGCGTCCCATCTGCGCCGAAGCGAGGTTCGCGCCACCGAACTTGGCGAACCGGAACGAACAGCGCTTGAGGTTGGCGCCCGACAGATCGGCGCCGGTGAAGTCGGCGGCCGACAGGTCGGCGCCCGAAAGGTTGATCCCGCTCAGGTCGCGGCCGGCGAAGCTGGCCGGCGTGCCCCTGCGCCCGCCGGAGCTGATCCACTCGAAATGCGCCACCACCAGCGCCCGCACGTCGGCCGCGAGCAGGTCCATGTCGGAGGCGATGACGCAATCGGTCAGGGTGGCGCCGGACATGTCGGCGCCGTCCAGGTGGCAGGAGCGCAGGTCGGCGCCGGTCAGATCGGTGTTGGACAGGCGTGCGTCGGCAAAGTTCACCTCCTGCAGGTTGGCGCCGCGCAGGCTGGAGCTGCTGAAGGTTGCGTGCTGCAGGTTGGCGCCCTTGAGGTTGGCACGGTCGAGGGTGGCGCCGTCGAAATGCGCGCCGCGCGCGGTCACGCCCATCAGGCTGGCGCGGGTGAGGTTGGTGCGGACTGCCTTGACGTTGTCGAGGTTGGCGCCGTCGAGCTTGGTCGGCACGTCGCCACCATCGGTCGACCCGATGGTCGTCGAGCGGAAATCGGCGTCGGTGATGTCCGCCGACGACAGCTTCGCCTGCTCGAGATCGGCACCGCGCAGGTCAGCTTTCACCAGCTTGGCGCCGCTGAGATCGGCGGCCCGCAACTGCGAGCCGGCGAGGGTCGCCTCGGAAAGATTGGCGCCGACGAACTGCGCCCCCCTGAAATCCGCCGCCGACAGCAGCGCGCGCCGCAGGTCGGCGCCGTTCAGCAACATGCCGTTGTGGCGGCCGCCGCGCATGTCGGCTCGCTGGCCGCCGGGATAGTTGTTCAGGAAGTTGGAGTGCTTGCGGATCAGGTCCGCGGTCTTCCAGTCGACGTTGTTGGGGTCGAAGCTCACCGCCTGCCCTCGTTCTCGCGCCCCACCCTGCCGGCGCCCGACAAATTCATTATATCAGATATCATGGATGTCCGCAGGGCCGGCGGCGGACAGGCCGGCGGCGGCAGGGCTCGGCGTCTCGAACACCAGTTGAAAGCGATCGGCAGCATAGCGCACATGGGACACCTGCACCGGCGTGCCGTCGGATGCGACGTTGATCGATTCGACGTAGAGAATCGGCCGGGTCCGCGGCTGTTGCAGCAGGTCGGCCTCGGTCGCGTCGGGCATCCGGGCCGTGACCTTGGTGACCGCCCGCGCGTAGTCACCGTATCCGTGCGCCTCCATCACCCGGGTGATCGAGCTGGAGCCCGCGGCGCGATAAACCTCCTCGAATCGGGTGAACAATCTGGCCGGGAACCAGTGTGATCCGTAGGACACTGGCCTGCCGTCGACCTCGCCGACCGTGCCGAGATGGACGACCTGCGCGCCGACGCGCAGGCCGAGCGTCGCGGCGACCTCACGCTCCGCCTTCATGCGCTCCAGCGTGGTCGCCCGCCCACCAGGCGAGCGGTTGACCCGCCGGACGTTCTCGGTGAAGCGGGTGCGTCGGCCGACCAAGTATTCGAGCACGTTCTCGCGCACGAAGATGCCGCGTCCCTGCTCGACCCGCACGAGCCCCTGGTCGGCCAACCCGCCGATGGCGCGGCGCAGGGTGTGGCGGTTGACCCGGAAGCGCGCCGCGAGCTCGGCCTCGGTCGGCAGCCGCGCGCCCTCGTCCCACTGCCCAGTGCGGATCTCGTCGGCCAGGGTCTGCTCGATCTGCCGCCAGACCGTCACGCCCGACTCCCGGTCGATCACTGTCAACCTTCCGCTCCCCGTCATCGAAACTTCATATCCAGGCGCTTTACAGCCCCGGAATGCGCGAGCATATTGGCCCGAAGTTATATGGATGTCTAGACAAATTTGGATGTCGTCCATGCCCCTCAGACGTACCCCGTGCCCGAGCCCCGAGCAGTCTGCCGAGCGGCGCGCCCGCCAGCGCTGGATGTCGGTCCTGGCCAAGGCCGATTTCACCGATCTCGACGCGCTGTGGAACAACCTGCCATCGAAGCCCGCATGGAAGATGGTGCGTGCGCCCGAGATCGGCATGGTGATGGCGCGCGGCCGGGCCGGCGGCACGGGGCAGCGGTTCAACCTGGGCGAAGTCACCGTCACCCGCTGCGCCGTGCAATTGGAATACGGCGCCATCGGCTTCGGCTATGTGATGGGCCGCAACCGGCGACATGCCGAGCTGGCGGCCGCGGTCGACGCCATGCTGCAGACGCCGTCGCGCCGCGATGCGCTGGAGCGGGCGATCATCGCGCCGCTGACCCTGCGCCTGGAGGAGAAGCGCGAGAAGCGCAGCCGCAAGGCCGCCGCCACCAAGGTCGAGTTCTTCACGATGGTCCGGGGGAGCTGAGCCATGGCCGACACCGTCGACATCCGTCCCGGCTTCGCGGATCCCGGCATCGCCTCGCAGCAGGTGTTCCGGGTGGTGCTGGACGCCATGTCCCGCCCGGGGCGCATCGGCACCGTGACGGACGAGCTGAACCCGCCGGCGCCGCTCGCGGCCGGGACCGCGGCGATCTGCCTGGCGTTGGCTGACCACGACACCCCGCTCTGGCTGGCGCCCGAGCTGACGACGGCCGCCACCGTCGCCTTCCTGCGGTTCCACTGCGGCTGCCCGATCGTCGACACGCCGGAGCGTGCCGCCTTCGCCGTCGCAACCGCGGCGACGCTGCCGGCGCTCGATCGCTTCGCCCCCGGCGACGACGCCTGGCCGGAGACCTCGGCAACGGTGATCGTGCAGGTCGATGCGCTGCGGCCGCAGGGCCCGCTGGCCCTCGCCGGTCCCGGCATCGAGACCGAGCACCACCTCGCCGCCGACGGCCTGCGCGACGGCTTCTGGGACGAGTGGACGGCCAATCGCGGGCTGTTCCCGTGCGGCGTCGACCTGGTGCTGGTGGCCGGCCGCCAGGTCGCCGCCCTGCCCCGCACCACCGCCGTCACCATCCGCCGGGAGGACTGAGCCATGTATGTTGCGGTCAAGGGTGGCGACCGGGCCATCGAGAACTCCCAGAAGCTGCTGGACGAGGAGCGGCGCGGCGATCCGCGGGTGCCGGAGCTGACGCTCGCCCAGATCCGCGAGCAGATGTCGCTCGCCGTCGACCGGGTGATGACGGAGGGATCGCTGTACGACCCCGAGCTCGCCGCACTGGCGATCAAGCAGGCGCGCGGCGACCTCGTGGAGGCGATCTTCCTGCTGCGGGCCTACCGCACCACGCTGCCGCGCTTCGGCCTCGGCGAGCCGCTCGACACCTCGGCCATGGCGGTGCGGCGGCGCATCTCGGCGACCTACAAGGACCTGCCGGGCGGCCAGCTGCTGGGATCGAGCTTCGACTACACCCACCGACTGCTCGACTTCGCGCTGGCCGCCGGCGACGAGCGGCCGGCCGCCGAGATCGCGCCCGAGGCGGTCGACGACTCGATGCCGAAGGTCGCCGAGATCCTCGACCAGGAGGGCCTGATCGAGCGCGAGGAGCCGGACGGCGACCGCCTGCCGGTGTTCGACCTGACCCGCGAGTCGCCGCGCTACCCGGCCGACCGTTCGGCGCGGCTGCAGAACCTGGCGCGCGGCGACGAGGGCTGGCTGCTCGGGCTCGGCTACTCCACGCAGCGCGGCTACGGCAACAACCACCCCTTCGCCGGCGAGATCCGGGTCGGCGAGGTGGCGGTGGAGTTCGCCCCGGAGGAGCTCGGCTTCCCCATCGAGATCGGCGAGATCACCGTCACCGAGTGCGAGATGATCAACCAGTTCAAGGGCTCGGCCGCGGTGCCGCCGCAGTTCACCCGCGGCTACGGCCTGACCTTCGGGAACTGCGAGCGCAAGGCGATGGCGATGGCGCTGGTCGACCGGGCGCTGCGGGCCCGCGACTTCGGCGAGGCGGCCGAGGCGCCGGCCCAGGACGAGGAGTTCGTGATGGCGCATTCCGACAACGTCGAGGCGTCGGGCTTCGTGCAGCACCTGAAGCTGCCGCACTACGTCGACTTCCAGGCCGAGCTGGTGACCGTCCGGGCGCTGCGCCGCAAGGCGGCAGCTCTGCGGGACGCCGCCGAATGAGGGCCGCCGAATGAGGACCCCGATGACGACCGTGATCCCGCATCCGACCAAGAGCACGGCCACCGCCGCCGCCCCGGCCCAGCTGGAGGGCTACAACTTCGCCTATCTCGACGAGCAGACCAAGCGGATGATCCGCCGTGCCGTGCTGAAGGCGGTGGCGGTTCCCGGTTACCAGGTGCCGTTCGGCTCACGCGAGATGCCGCTGCCCTATGGCTGGGGCACCGGCGGCATCCAGGTGACCGCGGCGGTGATCGGCCCCGACGACACCCTCAAGGTGATCGACCAGGGGGCTGACGACACCACCAACGCCGTCAATATCAGGCGCTTCTTCGCCAAGACCGCCGGGGTGGCCACCACCGACCGCACGGCCGACGCCAGCATCATCCAGACCCGACACCGCATCCCGGAGAAGAAGCTGACCGAGGCGCAGATCCTGGTCTACCAGGTGCCGATCCCGGAGCCGCTGCGCCAGCTGGAGCCGCGCGAGGCGGAGACCCGCAAGATGCACGCGCTGGAGGAATACGGGGTGATGCATGTCAGCCTGTATGAGGACATCGCCAAGTTCGGCCGCATCACCCGGTCCTACAACTACCCGGTCCGGGTGAACGGCCGCTACGTGATGGCGCCGAGCCCGATCCCGAAATTCGACAACCCGAAGATGGACCGCATGCCGGCGCTGCAGCTGTTCGGGGCCGGCCGCGAGAAGCGGATCTACGCGGTGCCGCCCTACACCGAGGTCAAGTCGCTGGACTTCGAGGACCATCCCTTCGAGGTCGAGACCTGGGAGCAGAGCTGCGCGCTGTGCGGCGCCGGCGACAGCTATCTCGACGAGGTGGTCGTGGACGACAAGGGGACCCGCATGTACGTCTGCTCCGACAGCGACCATTGCCGCGAGCGCCGCGAGGCCGGCCACCAGGGCGACGGGGGGCCGAAGTGAGCGCGCGCGACCCCCTCCTGCAGGTCCGCGGCCTGACCCACCGCTACGGCGTCCATCTCGGCTGCAGCGACGTCTCCTTCGACCTGCATCCGGGCGAGGTTCTTGGGATCGTCGGCGAGTCCGGCTCCGGCAAGACGACGCTGCTGAAATGCGTGTCGGGGCAGCTGCAGCCGACCGCCGGCACGGTCGCCTACCGGACCCGCGACGTCGGCGCGGTCGACATCTACGGCATGTCCGAGGCCCGGCGCCGGCTGCTGATGCGCACCGACTGGGGCATCGTCTACCAGAACGCCCGCGACGGCCTGCGCATGAAGGTGTCGGCCGGCGCCAATGTCGGCGAGCGGCTGATGGCGATCGGCGAGCGTCACTACGGCAACATCCGGACCGAGGCGGTCGACTGGCTGGAGCGGGTCGAGATGGACCTCGGCCGCATCGACGACCTGCCGGCGACCTTCTCCGGCGGCATGCAGCAGCGCCTGCAGATCGCCCGCAACCTGGTGACCAAGCCGCGGCTGGTGTTCATGGACGAGCCGACCAGCGGCCTCGACGTCTCGGTGCAGGCCCGCCTGCTCGACCTGATCCGCGGCCTGGTCGGGTCGCTCGGCATCGCCTGCATCGTGGTGACCCACGACCTCGGCGTGGTGCGGCTGCTGTCGCACCGGCTGATGGTGATGAAGGGCGGCCAGGTGGTCGAGCACGGGCTGACCGACCAGGTGCTCGACGATCCGCAGCATCCCTACACCCAGCTCCTCGTGTCCTCGATCCTGCCGGTGTGACGATGACCAAGCTCCTCGACGCGGACGTGATGCTGAAGGCCGAGGGCCTCGCCAAGTCCTTCGTGCTGCACAACCAGGGCGGCGTGCGCATCGACGTGTTCGCCGGCCTCGGCCTGGAGGTGCGGCGCGGCGAGTGCCTGATCCTGGCCGGGCCGTCGGGGGCGGGAAAGTCCAGCCTGCTGCGCTCGCTGTACGCCAACTACAAGCCGCAGGCGGGCTCGGTGCTGGTCCGCCACGACGGCGGCGTGGTCGATTTGTGTACCGCCGAGCCCTACGAGATCCTGGAGGTGCGGCGCCGCACGCTGGGCTATGTCAGCCAGTTCCTGCGGGTGATCCCGCGGGTGCCGACCATCGACCTGGTGACGGCACCGCTGACCGACCGCGGCGTCGACCCGGCGGCGGCCCGCGACCGCGCCGGCGCCCTGCTCGCCCGCCTGCGCATCCCCGAGGCGCTCTGGCGGCTGCCGCCGGCGACCTTCTCCGGCGGCGAGCAGCAGCGCGTCAACATCGCCATGACCTTCGTGCAGGACTACCCGATCCTGCTGCTCGACGAGCCGACCGCCTCGCTCGACATCGACAACCGCCGCACCGTGACCGAACTGATCGCCGAGGCGCGCGGCCGCGGTGCCGCCGTCGTCGGCATCTTCCATGACGCCGAGGTGCGCGAGGCTGTCGGCACCCGAGCCTACGACCTGACCACCCAGAGGAAGGCAGCATGATGGGGAAAGCCGCATGATGGGGAAGGCCGCATGACCGCCGAGATGATCCTGAGCAACGCCCGGCTGGTGCTGGGCGACGAGGTCGTGCTCGGCACGCTGCATGTCGCCGGCGGCCGGATCGCCGCCTTCGCCGGCGGCGGCACGGCGCTGCCGGCGGCGCAGGACCTGGACGGCGACTACCTGATGCCGGGCCTGGTCGAGCTGCACACCGACAACCTGGAGCGCCACGTGCAGCCGCGCCCGAAGGTGCACTGGCCGACCACCTCGGCGCTGCTGGCGCACGACGCCCAGGTGGTGGCGGCCGGCATCACCACGGTGCTCGACGCCATCGCCGTCGGCGGCACGCTGAGCGAGGACATCCGCGACCACATCGTGCGCGAGTCCGCCGACGCCATCCGCAGCTTCCGCGCCGCCGACCTGCTGCGCGCCGACCACTACCTGCACATGCGCTGCGAGGTGGCGCACAAGGACGTGCTGCGGCTGTTCGAGCCGTTCAAGGACGACCCGCTGGTCCGCCTGGTGTCGCTGATGGACCACACGCCGGGGCAGCGGCAGTTCGTCAACCTCGACAAGCTGCGGGTCTACTACCAGGGCAAGCACGCGATGAGCGACGCGCAGTTCGAGCGAATGATCGTCGACCGCAAGGCGGCCCAGGAGCTGTACTCGGACCGGCACCGCCGCATCCTGGTGGAGATGGCGCTTTCGGCCGGCCACGTGATCGCCAGCCACGACGACGCGACCACGGCGCATGTCGACGAGGCGGCGGAACTCGGCCTCACCATCAGCGAGTTCCCGACCACCATGGAGGCGGCGCACGCCGCCCGCGGCAAGGGGCTGCGCACCATCATGGGCGGCCCGAACGTGGTGCGCGGCGGCTCGCATTCCGGCAACGTCTCGGCCGGCGACCTCGCCGAGGCCGGGGTGCTGGACGCGCTGTCCTCCGACTATGTGCCGTCGAGCCTGCTGCATGGCGCGCTGCGGCTGCACGAGCGGCACGGCATGACGCTGCCGGGGGCCGTCGCCACGGTCACCCGCAATCCCGCCGACATGGTCGGGCTCGACGACCGCGGCCGGATCGAGGCCGGCGCCCGTGCCGACCTGATCCGGGTGCGCCGCCTCGACGACGGCGTGCCGGTGGTGCGCCGGGTGTGGCGTCAGGGCGCGCAGGTGATGTGATGGCCGAAACCGTGAAGCCCGCAAAGAAACTCTCGCCGGACGGCCCCTGGATCCACCCGGAGGCGCATGTCGTCGCCTCGACCTTCGGCGCCTGGACCGAGGTCGGCGCCCGCACCTCGGTCGTCGAATCCTCGATGGGCGACTACAGCTACGTGGTCAGCGACTGCCAGGTCATCTACGCGACCATCGGCAAGTTCGCGAACATCGCCGCGCACACCCGCATCAACCCGGGCAACCACCCGCATTGGCGCGCCTGCCTGCACCATTTCCAGTACCGCTCCGACGACTACGGCCTGGGCGAGCGCGACGACAGCTTCTTCGACTGGCGGCGCTCGACCCCGGTGGTGATCGGCCACGACGTGTGGATCGGACATGGCGCCGTCATCATGCCGGGCGTCTCAGTCGGGACTGGCGCCATCATCGGCGCCGGCGCCATCGTCACCAAGGACGTCGAGCCCTACACCATCGTCGGCGGCGTGCCGGCCAAGGTGATCCGCCGCCGGGTCTCGCCGGCCACCGAGGCGAAGCTGATGGCGATCGCCTGGTGGGACTGGACCCACGACATGCTGCGCGAGCGCATGGCCGATTTCCGCGGTCTCGACGCCGACGCCTTCGCCGCGAAATACGCCTGACCATGCACCGTGGCCTGCTGGTGCTGGTGGTCGGCCCGTCGGGCGCCGGCAAGGACACGGTGATCGACGGTGTCCGCGCGACCCTGGCCGGCGCGCCGGACCTGGTGTTTCCACGCCGCGAGATCACCCGCCCGGCCGAGGCTGGTGGCGAGGATCACATCCCGGTCGACCACACAACCTTCCGCCTTCGCCGGGAGGCCGGCGCCTACGTCCTCGCCTGGGAGGCGCACGGCCTCGGCTACGGCGTTCCGGGGGCGGTCCGCGACGACCTGGGCGGCGGCCGCACGGTGGTGGTCAACGTCTCGCGTGGGGTGATCGACGAGGCCCGGGCGACCTTGGCGCCGGTGCGTGTCGTCAGCCTGGTGGTGCCGCCGGACGTGCTGCGCCGGCGGCTGGCGGCGCGCGGCCGCGAGAGCGCGGCGGACATCGAGCAGCGGGTGGCGCGGGCGAGCGCCTTCGCCGTGACCGGCCCCGACGTGGTGACCGTGGTCAACGACGGCCCGGTCGAGACGGCCATCGCACGCCTGCTGCAGGCGATCGGCCGGGCGTCACCGCCGCTGTAACCGAACCGTCGCGGTTCGGTCTCCGAAACTTCACTGCGCTGTCACCGGTGCATCGCCGGATCCCGCTATCACCCGACTGTCAGGGGCGCCTCTCCCGGTTGCAGCGAGCGGATTGCGGATGATCGAGATCACAGGCCTGCAGAAGCGGTTCGGCGCGGTGGCGGCGGTCGACGGCGTGACCTTGAGCATCCCGGACGGCCAGATGGTCGGGGTGATCGGCCGCTCCGGTGCGGGCAAGTCGACGCTGCTGCGGCTGATCAACCGGCTGGCCGATCCCACCGCCGGCCGCATCGACGCCGACGGTGTCGACGTGACCGGCCTGAAGGGCGCGGCGCTGCTGGCCTGGCGGGCGCGCTGCGCGATGATCTTCCAGCAGTTCAACCTGGTGCCGCGGCTCGACGTCATCACCAACGTGCTGCTCGGGCGACTGAACAAGCACGCCACCCTGCCCTCGCTGTTCAAGCGCTTCACCGACGCGGAGCGCGAATTCGCGGTCCGCGCCCTGCACCGCCTCGACATGGCGGGCCAGGCGCTGCAGCGCGCCGAGACCCTGTCCGGCGGGCAGATGCAGCGCGTCGCCATCGCCCGCGCCCTGATGCAGGAGCCGGCGGTGCTGCTGGCCGACGAGCCGATCGCCTCGCTCGACCCGCGCAACGCCGCGATCGTCATGGACGCGCTCAGGACCATCAACCGCGAGGACGGCATCACCGTCGTCTGCAACCTGCACACCCTCGACACCGCGCGCCGCTATTGCGACCGCATCGTCGGCATGGCGCAGGGCCGGGTGGTGTTCGACGGCGCGCCGGCGGCGCTGTCGGCGGCGACGGTGCGCGAGATCTACGGCGTCGAGGGCGACGGCGGTGCCGTCGACGAGGACATCACCTCGACCAGCCTCGACCTCGCCGGGCGGCGACCGCCGGCCCGACGCATCGCCGTGTAGGCACGGCCTTTCTCACGATCACAGCGGAGACCCCCATGTTGAACCGACGCGTATTCCTCGCCGGTGCCGCCCTGCTCGCGGCCGCCGCCCCGGCATCGGCCGCCGACGACTGGCGCAAGACCTACCCGAAGCTGTCGATGGGCGTGGTGACCTCGGAGAACGAGGCCGACCGTATCGTGCGCTACCAGCCGGTGGTCGCGTATCTGGAGAAGACGCTGGGCGTGCCGGTGGAGTTCCGCAACGCCACCGACTACGCCGGCGTGATCGAGGCGCTCAACGCCGGCAAGCTGCAGGTCGCCGGCCTCGGCCCGGCCGCCTATGCCCAGGCCTGGATCGTCTCCGGCGGCAAGGTCGAGCCGCTGGTGGGCCAGATCGCAAGCGACGGCACCTTCGGCTACCACTCGGTCGTGGTGGTCAGGGCCGACAGCCCGTTCCAGAAGATCGAGGACCTGCGCGGCAAGAAGTTCGCCTTCGCCGACCCGAATTCCACCTCCGGGTTCCAGGCGCCGGCGTTCTTCCTCAAGGAGGCCGGCATCGACCCCGAGAGCTACTTCGGCGCCACCGCCTTCTCCGGCAGCCACGAGAACAGCGTCATCGCCCTGCTGAACGACACCTTCGACGGTGCCGCCACCTGGTGGAACAGCGACGAGCGCTCGAATTTCACCCGGATGTCGGAAAAGGGGATGATCCCGAAGGACTCGGTGCGGGTGATCTGGAAGTCGCCGCTGCTGCCCTCCAGCCCGGTCACCGTCCGCAGCGATCTGCCCGCCGAGCTTAAGCAGCTGGTGGCGAAGGCCTATCTGGAGATGCCGACGGCCGATCCCGTCGCCTGGAAGGCGCTGACCGACGGCAAGATGAAGGGCTATCGCGCGGTCACCCACGCCGAATACGAGCCGATCGTGCGGATGATCAAGGAGAACCAGCGCGCCCGTCGCGGTTCCTGAGGTCCGGAGGGTGGCGGCCGTGGCGCACGCGGAGTCGGCCGCAGAGTCGGCCGATGTGGCGGTCGAGCGGTTCCAGGCCGATCGCGCCATCGCCGAGCGGCTGCGGCACCGCCGGACCATGGTGTTCGGGGCGCTGTTCGTGCTCGCCCTCGCCGCCTCGATACAGGTCGGCGAGGTGCGGCCGGACCGCTTCGTGGAGGGCATCGGCGGGCTGTTCGACTACATCGACCGCACCCTGCCGAAGGCGACCGGCGGCGGCCTCGTGGCCGACGCGCGGGAATGGTACTGGGGCCTCGGCCGCTGGCTGCTGATGCTGTTCGACACGGTGGTCATCGCCTTCCTGGCGACCACGCTGGGTGCGGCGGCCGGCTTCGTGCTGTGCTTCCCGGCCTCGCGCAACCTGATGCGCGGCGCTGCCGCGGTGTTCGTCAGCCGCCGGCTGCTGGAGATCGCCCGCGCCGTGCCGGAGCTGGTCTACGCGCTGATCTTCGTCTTCGCCTTCGGCATCGGGCCGCTGGCCGGCGTGCTGGCGATCGCCATCCACACCGCGGGCTCGCTCGGCAAGCTGTTCTCCGAGGTCAACGAGAACGCCGATATCAGGCCGATCGAGGGGGTGCGGGCGGTCGGCGGCAACTGGTTCCAGGCGATGCGCTACGGCGTGGTGCCGCAGGTGCTGCCGAACTTCGTCAGCTACGCGCTGCTGCGCTTCGAGATCAACGTCCGCAGCGCCGCCATCATCGGCTTCGTCGGCGCCGGCGGCATCGGCCAGGAGCTGTACCTGGTGATCCGCCAGTTCATCTACGCCGACATCAGCGCCCTGGTGATCCTGATCGTGCTCACCGTCTCGGCAATCGACCTGGTCTGCGAGCGGCTGCGCCACGGCCTCATCGGACGGGAGAGCCTGGCATGACCGACTTCGCCGCCTCGCGGCCGCTGGCCGACCCGCGCGCCGCCTATCCCGAGGTGTTCGCGTCCCCGCCGCTGCAGCGGCTGCGCACCCCGGCGGCGGTCGCCGCCTTCGCCGCGGCACTGGGCTTCGCGTTGTGGTGGACCGGGTTCTTCGACCTCGCCCGGATCGTCCAGGGCGTCTCCAAGCTGGGCTGGCTGCTGCAGTTCATGTTCCCGCCGGCCCACAACGGCTGGCTCGGCGAGTTCGCCTGGGGCTTGGCCGAGACCCTGGCGATGGCCTTCCTCGGCACCCTGCTGGCCGCCGTCGTGGCGCTGCCGGTCGGCTTCCTCGCCGCCAAGAACGTGATGCCGAACTGGCTGCTGCATTTCGGCCTGCGCCGCACGCTGGACGGCATCCGCGGCATCGACACGCTGATCTGGGCTTTGATCTTCGTGAACGTGGTCGGCCTCGGCCCGTTCGCCGGCATCCTCGCGATCGCCGTCGGCGACGTCGGCGTGCTCTCCAAGCTGTTCGCCGAGGCGATCGAGAACGTCGACCGCCGCCAGGTCGAGGGCGTGCGCGCCACCGGTGCGGGCCGGGTGCAGACCATGCGCTTCGGCATGCTGCCGCAGGTGCTGCCGGTGATGCTGTCGAACACGCTCTACTTCTTCGAATCCAACACCCGCTCGGCGACCATCCTGGGCGTGGTCGGGGCCGGCGGCATCGGCCAGCAGCTGTCGGACCGGATCCGCGTCAACAACTGGGACGAGGTGATGTTCATCGTGCTGATGATCCTGGCCACGGTGTATGCGATCGACCTGGTGTCGCGGAACCTGCGGGTGCGCATCATCGGTCGGCAGGACTATCGGGCCTGACGGCGGCGGCGAGGCGGAATACAGGGTAGATACAGGGAAAACCGCGTCTCGCGCATCGCCGGTCCGCGCACCCGCAAGCTCCTTTCCGGCCCAGCGGCACCCGACGCTCCCGGTGGCATTTCAACAATGATCGCAATGGATTGCAGGCCGTAGTTGTGGCGGTGTCACAATCCGGGAAGCGGCGGCAGCGGTCGCCGCGCCCGCGCAGATAACAGGGAAATTTTCCGGCCGTAACAGGGCCGTAACAGGGGCGTATCAGGGCGGTAACAGGTGGACAACAGGCAGCGGCGCGGCTGTTCCGCTTGCGCCCGGCGCGGCTCCGCCTGCCATACGCCCGAATCGTCATGTCGACAGCGATCCCGCCCCGCACAACGGTTTGCCGGCCCGAGCGGAACCGCATGCCGTATGTCCAGCACCACAGCAACAACAAATGTTGTCAAAGTGGCTTTGCGGCGCTACCTTGGTTCGATATGCCGCTGGAGACAGCCATGCCCCGTCTGTCGATCGATATCAGCCCCCAGGATCACCAGCAACTCAAGGTCATGGCCGCGCTGAAGGGGCAGAGCATCAAGGACTACGTGCTGAGCCGGGCGCTGGTCGATATCCCCGATCCGGCGGCAATGACCGACGCCGAGGCGCTGCAGGCGCTCAAGGAGTTGCTGGCCCCCCGCCTCGCCGAGGCCGACGCTGGTCAGGTCGTGACTGCGACAGCTGCCGACATCAAGCGAGAGGCACGGGTCCGCCAGGGCCGTAGATGACCGCCTATCGCTTCACGCGGTCCGCGCAGGAAGACCTTATCGACATCTGGCTCTACACGCAGGAGACATGGGGCGAGGTCCAAGCCGACGCCTATCAAGACGCGCTTCATCTCTGTTGCGAGCGAATCGCGGCCGGTCAGGCACATGTCAAACCCGTGCCGGGGCTCGATCGGGTCAGGTCGCATCGTTGCCAGCACCACTACCTGTTCTTCGTCGAGCAGGCCCCGACCGTCATCATCGTGGCCCTGCTTCACGAGCGAATGAACCTGGTCGAGCGCCTGCGCGAGCGGCTGTGACATCGGCTCGCCGACCCGCCGACCCGCCGGCCAATAGGTCGAAGGCCGACAGGGTGCGGGTCACCTGCCTTCGGCCGCGACCGTGGCATCGCCGGCGGCCCGGAGCATCACCGGCCGCGCGCCGGGCCCTGGGCGTGCTGGCTTGGCGATGCGTCCTCGCCTCTCTATGGTCACGATCAAGCGCGCGCCGGCGCGTGGCTGCGAGCCCGGGCCGCGACCGTCGACGATCGGCCCGGTGGAGCGACGCGGTCGCGGCGGCGGCCGTAGTCTCGATCCGCCCGCACTTCCTCTGACATCCTCGCCTGCACCCGCTACCACTCCCCCGGCGCCCTCCCCCCTCCTCGTCGTCATCCCGGACGGACGCGCCTCGGCGCGGCCGATCCGGGACCCACCATCCGCGCCCCGCGCGCCGCTTCGGCGCCTCTCCCGGCACCAGACCTGTGCACGCCCGGTCGTCCGGCACTTCGCCAGCGCCCCAAGCAACTGCCCCCCTTGCAACTTGTCATGCAACATTCCATGTTGCAGTCCATGTCCGCATGGAGAAGCGTCGCCGCACGCATGACCTGGCCGCCATCAAGGCCGCTTTTGCGAGTGCGGCGACGTTGAACCGGACCAAGGTTGCGACCCGGGACTCGTCGGCGCTCGGGATGGATGCCGAGGCCGTGGTGGCGGTGATCCAGGCGCTCCGATATCCGATGGACTTCGACAAGAGCGCCACGTCACACCAGGACCCGCAGCAGTGGCACGACAGCTACAAGCCCGTCCTCGGCCGGCGCACGCTCTATCTGAAGTTCACGGTCGACGACGAAGGACGGTATCTGCTCACGAGTTTCAAGGAGGCCTGAGGTGGCCGAGGACAAGACGAGGCCCTGCCCATCGTGCGACGGCATCATGCGCCGCGGCATCAAGGACGAGACGGTCACGTATGGGGGCGAGGCGCTGACCTACCGGCAACCGGGATGGCACTGCGAAAGCTGCGACGACGGGATCCTCGATGGGCCGGACAACGCCTACGCCGACGCGGCCCTGCACGAGGTCATGGCGCGCGCGAAGGGGTCGCCGATCTCGCCGCTGATGATCCGCGCCGCACGCGAGGCCGTCGGCGTGTCGCAACGTCAGGCCGGCAGGATATTCGGCGGCGGCCCCACGGCGTTCTACAAATACGAGACGGCCAAGGCGGTCCCGTCCGACGGCATGGCGAGACTGCTGCGGCTGGCGCTGGAGCGCCCCGAGCTGTTCACCAAGCCGGCCCCCGGGACGGCGAACTGGCCGACCGCCAGGGACGTCCAGCTCCTGCAACGCAGCATCGCCGACGACCGCCTGGGCTCCATCCTGCGACGCGTCTACCCGCAGACCGACACCGCGCTAACCGACACCGGCGACGACAAGGCATACGGCAAGGCCGACGGACGTCGGTGAGGAGACGCCCGGTGCCGTATGCAATCGGCGCCGCCGTCACAGGACCCCGGCACCGCCGAGCCGACCGTGACGGCGCCGCCCGGCGCGTCACGCGGCCGACCGTGCCGGATGAAGGCAGGGCGGGGCCTCCCCGTAACCCCGCATGACGCTCCCGCCGCCGTGTCCGGCGACGGTGCTACGGCCGGGAGAATTTCACCGTGTCACCTGCCTTCGGGCGGAACAGTAGCATCGACGGCGGTCTGGAGCACCGCCGGCCCGTCGCGCGGCCCAGGGGCTGCTGCATGGCGGGGCCGTGCGGCCTCGCCTCGCTATGGTCGCGGCCAAGCGCGCCCCTGCGCGTGGATGCGCCAGGGCCGCGCGACCGTCCGCGATCAGCCCCGGGGAGCGACGCGGCCCTGCCGGCGGCCGCAGTCTCCGCGCTTCCCTCACCTCCCCGGCACATCCCCTGGCTCGTCAATCCCGGATGGATGCGCGCCGGCCCTGGCGCGCAAGACGGAGGGGCCGTCCCGGCGGGGAGCGGCCGCTTCGGGTGGGGAGCGGTCACCCGCGATGACCGCCTCAATGGCTTTCATCCGCCAGGAGGAGATGTTGGCATCGCAGGTGAGATCGTCGCATCAGCGTCCACCTTGCATCGGCTCCGGCGGGCTGGCGCGGAATCCGTGCCGGATACCTGGCAAGACCGCTTGACGGATTCACCGGCGGCTTGCGACGCGGCAAGTGCGTCGGCGCCGACCACGGGGAAGCGGCGCCGTGGGTGCCATGCGGACCCTGGCGGTGCAGACTTGTTGGCACTAGGGCAATGCCCTATTCTCCCGATAATGCCAGAGCCGCCGATAGTCCTGGTCGAGGTTGAACCCTTCACGGCGCGCGCCCGCGAGCTTTGGAGCGAGGCAGAGCTGGATGTGTTCAAGGACTTCATCGCCCGCAATCCGCTTGCAGGAAGTCTGATCCAGGGCACCGGAGGGGTCCGCAAAGTGCGGTGGGCGGCCTCCTGGCGCGGCAAGCGTGGCGGCGCCCGGGTCATCTACTATTTTCGGGACGAGGGCATGCCGCTGTTCCTGCTCACCGCCTATGCCAAGAACGTGGCCGACGACCTGACGGCGCAACAGAAGCGGGGGATCGCGGCAGCAGTGGCCAACCTGGTAGAGCACTACGGGAGGAAGTGATGTCGGCGAAGCGGAACATCGGTGACGAGATTCTGGAGGGTCTCGGCAATGCGACGGCCTACGCCCGCGGCGAGCATGGAAAGGGGAGAACCACGGTCGTCGAGGTGCCGCAGGAGGTCGACGTCAAGGCGATCCGGGCCCGGCTCGGCTTCACGCAGGCGGAGTTCGCGAACCGCTACGGGTTCGCGCTGTCCGCGGTGCAGGAGTGGGAGAAGCGCCGACGCCGGCCTGATCGATCGGCCCGGATCCTGCTCAAGGTGATCGAGCACGAGCCGGACGCCGTCGATCGAGCGCTGGCCAGCTGAGTGAGTCGTCTCGAGCGTGTGGCGGAAGCGGAGGTCTTCTTTGGGTGGAGAGCGGTCGTTCGCAGGCGGTTTCTCAGCACCCGCTTCATCGATGGGCATCAGGATTTCGCTCCAATGCTCCATCGAGGATGACGACTACGTGAAAACTATATCATGGCAAGAGCGCAGCTACGAAGGTCGTAATCGCATGCACCACATGGGTCATTTGCGTCGAACACGCCAGCCACATTGCTATCAGCCTGTTTGTGTTTCCGAGTGACTTACCGGCTTCCTTCGAAAACTCCTCCGCCGCCAAGTCGAGTTTTCGACTGGCCCATCTCAATATCTGCACCGTGCTGCTGGAAACGAGAGACTTCGCCTCCTCTATCTTCTCGACGTCGGGGTGGGCGTTTGCGACTTCAATCTTAATGTTGCGCAGGACTGCGACGGTCTCGTCGTATCCACGCCGATCAATCGGAGTCTCCTCGGGTGGGTTGTTGTGACCCAGTCCCGCATGCGGTGGCGTTTCAACGTTTCGTGGCTCCACTAAGGCCAAGCCGGCGAGCAGCTCATCTACAGTCGCATTGACGTTTCGCCGAATATCCGTATTTGGTGTTAATCTACGGACGTCGTATTCTTGGAGACGCAACCGATAGTCAGTTAACTTTCCAAGAATTCTGTATTGAACGCTCAACTCGTCTCTCGGATCACCATGCGAGGTGGACATAACGTCTTTGATCATGAAGGCCGCTACTTGGTCATCGGCGTTTCGAACAATCAAAAACTGTCCATTCTGAATCGCGCGCGTCCGGGATGTGAAATCCAGGCGCGACAGCGACTCCGTGGTAATCTCCTCGAAGGTAACTGCATTCTTGGCGATGGCTATTCCAGTGACGCTAGGTTGATTCAAATAGGCGTGTATCGAGCCTTTACCGCCCTTGCTCCATTTTGTTTTGAAGAGCGCCCCTTTTTGGCCAAAATCAGCGCGCCCATCGTTGTTCGTGTAGTCGAAAGTCGCCTCCCCAGCAGATTCTGGGAATTGGAGCGGATTCGGGTTATATATCGTCGTTGTGGCCGCTATCGATGAATTTTGTGGCTCTTCATCTTCCTTTCTTTTTAGAACGCCCCGTTCCACCCGGTAGAAGCGGAAGGCATCTTGCCGCGATAGTTGGCGCAGAATTGATGCACCGTCGAAGCGAGTATATTCATCTATAATGCATCCTTCAAATGTAGTTCCTTCATTTAAGACCCCGCTTTGAAAACTTGCACCTCGAAGGTCCGCACCGGTAAGATCACAGCGAGTAAAATGAGAACCGACGAAATCACCTTGGCAAAGAGTTGAATTTCTAAAATTTACACCAAACACTGAGGTCTGTCGTAACTTAACATATGAAAGATTGGCACCTTCCGCATTCATTCCACTGGTCTTTGCATGGGTGAGAACGCTACGCGAAAGATTCGCCCCTGCCAAATTTGCGCGTTCCAGATGCGCGCCTGAGATATCTCGGTCGCTCAGATCCAGTCCGGACAGATCTGCACCTCGGAAGTCTCTGCGAGCGAGATCTACGCTTCCGTCGTGGAGCTCTTGCAGATCGTCATCATCAGCCATACTGCCACCACCGTTCGGTCCATGCTTCGATACTCCTAGGAGAGCATAGCAGCCGCCTGAAGACCGCAGGCCAGAACCGTCTGCGCAAGGAACGCCGACGTCCAGAGATACGAGGCAGATGTCGCCTTGGCGGTCAAATTATGCCGAACAGCCGATGAGCCGAAATGACCCTTTCGGGTCGAGGTTGTCCGTTGTCGAGAGGGACGAAGCGGCGTTGAATGGCGCGTCGGGCTGGAGTGGTCGGCCCTCTGGAGGAGCCGACCATGAGCGTCGATGCGCAAACTCCTAAGCATCCCGTACCGTGGCAAGCCTGGAACAAGGGACGGCTGGTCGGCCAGAAACGGCCGCTTAAGCCGAAGGACGTCTGGCCGATCCGGGTGCGGCTTGAGATCAATGGCAGCAAGCGCGACCTCGCTCTGTTCAGTCTGGCGATCGACAGCAAGCCCCGGGCCTGTGAGCTCGTCACGCTGAAAGTCGATGACGTCCAGGCCGGCGACATGTCCGCGAGCGCACGACCATCATTCTCGCTGAAGCGACTCGAGCGAGATCCATCGCCTTCACGTCGCGTCGCTCGCTTTTTGCCTCATATAAGATCTTCTACGTCTGGTAAGCGCCAATCAATCCATGTTGGGCTGGAATCATTGCGACCTTCGTGCGACATGTATTGCAGATCTGTCGTGCAAAGATCGCAAAAAGTTTGCAACCTTGACATGGCGCGAGACTGCGAAGGCCGTTGGCGCCGGGTCGGCCGAGATCACCCGCATGACCAGCGCCTTCGAGCATGACGATCTCACGCGGGCGATGGCGATATGACCAGGACCTTCTTTCATAGCTTCGATCCACCAGCCGCGAGCCCGGTCTCCGGGGCGACCGTCGATCTGGAAGTCTCCGAGATCGAGGATGCCGGTATCCGGGAGGTGCTGCAAACGCCGGGCGCGGCCTACGGCGCTTGGTCGATCCTCGATGCGCTGCTGACGCCGACCGGCGCAGGCACGCCGTTTGTGTTCAGGGAGCCGCTCGGTCAGGCACGGGAAGTCAAGGTCGCGCTCTCCGGCCTGTTCGGGCGGTTCGTCGCCCGAGCCTACCTCGAACGCTATTTCAACCTTTCGATCTTCGCCCATCTCGGCAGTCGCACGATCGACCTCGATCGCCGCCGCCAGGTCAAAATCACGCGCCTGTCCCGCGGTGATCTGCCCGACTGGATTGCCTGCGCATCCGACCTGTCTTCGCTGACCGTCGCCGAAGCCAAGGGGTGCCACGATGTCGGCGGTCCCGCCAAAGCGCTGGACCGGGCATGGGCGCAGGCCCGGCGGATCGACGTCACCGCCCGAGGCCGCAAAGTCACCGTGAAACGAATCGCGATCGCCACGCGCTGGGGGATGGCGACGGCCGGGCCAGCCGACGCCCGTCTTTCGGTTCGGGACCCGGTCGAAAAAGGCGAGCCGCAAACCCAGGAGGAAGAGGATGCGCTCTTCATTGGTATGCTCCGCCTCCATATCGCCAATCTCATCAAGCCTCTCGGGCATGCCGAACTGGCGGACGCGCTCCGGAGCCTCACACTGCAATCATTCCCACGAAGGCTCCAAGGGGAGACCCAGCGAGCGCGTTCGCTCCTCGACGCGTCGCCGGTGCGGGATGTGGGCAAGGCGGGCGCCGCTATGGATGGCCTGATCGGCGGCATCGTCACCCGCGCCGGACCAATTACCGAAACCGGCGTTGAGCCAGCTGATCAGGAAGCGCTCTCCCGACTCAATCTCCGGCCCGTCTTTGTGGGGGTCGAGCACGAGCTTATTCGCGCCGCTATCGACGCCGAGCCGCAAGCCATTCGCAGCCGTCTCGCCGAAATGGCGAGCCCGGACGAATTTAGACGACCAGACCGTGCCGGCGGCTGGATCATTCCGCTCGGCCAAGAGCGACGCATCATAGGCGGCACCTGAAAAGCAGCGACCGCTGAAGACAAGCATCACGGAAGGACGGCCCGCCAAACCATGCGGGCCGGATCGGGACAGAAGACATGGACGCGCAGGAGAATGACCTCTCGAATGAAGCCGCAGCACTCGCCGACATTCTCACATGGTCGGTGGATCTGCCCGCCTGGCAGCGCGATGCGCTGAGGCGGCTTTGCGCTCAGTCCAAGCTGGAGACTGCCGATATCACGGCGCTCGTCGCGATCTGCAAAGGCACCGACGAAGGTAGTCCGCTCAATGCGAACCACGTCCGGGACCCGGCAGCCAGCCACGCCGTCGTCAGCCTCGGCGCTCTCCATGGCCTCTCGCACGTCAATGCCCTGGCGCCTGGAGAACGGCTGAGCTTCGGCAAGTCCGGCCTAACCGTCATTTATGGCGATAATGGCGCCGGCAAGTCGGGCTACGCCCGGGTCCTCAAGCAGCTCTGCCGCGCACGGTCGCCGAAGGGCGACGCGATCCTCCCCAACATCTATGCGGCTGGCTCAGGCACTCCGGCCGCCAGCATCGACTTCTTCATTGGCGCCCAGAAGCGAAGCGCGTCCTGGACCCAGGGTAATCCGCCGGACGCCATGCTATCCGCCGTGAGCGTGTTCGACTCGCGAACCGCCAACGTCCACGTCGAGAACACCAACGACCTCGCTTACACACCGCTGCCGCTCCGCATCCTCGCTGGGCTGGCGCAGGCCTGTCAGGACGTCAAAGCCAAACTGGTCGCCGAGGTGAAGGCGCTCCAGGAGCAGACCCCAGCGGTTCTTTCCAAACCCGATTGCAAGCCGGAGACTATAGTCGGCAAGCTGATCTCCGGCCTGTCGGGCAAGACCAAACCGGAAACCGTCGAGAAACTTGCCGGTATGTCGGCCGAGGAAGAAACCCGACTTCAAACGCTCAACACCGACCTGGCAAGCGACCCGGCGCGTACCGTTCGCCAGCTCCAGGGCCAGGAAGCCCGGGTAAAGTCAGCGATCGAGCAGCTCGATCGGCTGATCGTCGCTGCGACCGACGAAAGCTGGGCGGCGCTATGCGCGGCCCACACGCAACGTGCAACGGCGCGCGCTGCCGCTGCTGCCGCCTCAGCCAACCTGTTCGCCGATGAACCTCTGCCCGACATCGGCTCGGACGTCTGGAAGGCCCTGTGGGAGGCGGCCCGGGACTATTCGCGCGCCTCCGCCTATCCCGACCGCCCGTTCCCTGTAACCGAGATTGGCGCCCATTGCGTCCTGTGTCAGCAGCCGCTCAGCGAGGAAGCTTCCAAGCGGCTTAGCAGTTTCGAGGCTTTCGTGCAGGACGAGAGCAAGCGCCGCGAACAGGAGGCGGCAACCGCATATGCCGAAAAGCTCGCTGAGATCTCGGCGCGCGCCATCTCCATGAAGGATCTCATGTCGATAGTTGCGACGATCCGCGATGATGTCGGCCAGGAGGAAGCCGCGAACGGCCTTCGTCGCCAGATTGTCCAATCGGCGTGGCGGCTGCGCGCCATCCTGAGAACCCACGGCCTTGCGGTCCCGTCTTATCTTCCGCCATCAGGCGCCATCTCGCTCGATCCCCTGCGAACGGCGATCAGCGGTATCGCCACACGCATTGAAGGCCTCCAGTCGGAAGCCGGCTCCCCGCAGCGCGCCGCGCTTATCGCCGAGCGCGATGGCCTTGCCGACCGCAAATGGCTCGGCGTGATGAAGGCCGATGTGCTTGCCCAGATCGACCGCCTCAAGGTCATCGAGGCGATTGAGAAAGCCAGCAAGGACACCGCAACAAACAAGATCACCACCCAGAGCGCCCGCATCGCGCAAGCGCTGGTCACCAACCGCCTGCGCGGGAGGTTCGCGATCGAGGTAGACAAGCTCGGCGTCGCCGGCCTCGCTATCGAACTTCAGCAGGCCAAGTCCACGGCGGGCGTCCCCTTTTTTCAAGTCCGACTGATCAACAAGCCGAGCGAACCGGTCGGCAAGGTTTTGAGTGAAGGCGAGCATCGATGCGTCGCGCTTGCCGCTTTTCTCGCCGAGTTATCGACCATCGATGCGCAATCGGCGATCGTGTTCGACGATCCCGTCTCCTCGCTCGACCATTTGCATCGCGACAGGGTAGCGGCCAGGTTGGCCGAGGCTGGCCAGACGCGCCAAGTCGTCGTCTTCACCCATGACATGGCGTTCCTGCTTCTCCTCGACGAGGCTTGCCGAGCGACCAAAGACCGTGAGGCTACGCCCGTGACTTACCGCCTGATCAGCCGCGGGACGGAGAACGCAGGCTATTGTCATCAGGACCCGCCAGCCAACGTCATGCCGCTCGACAAGGTGATCGACGGAATGAAGACGCATCTGGGCAACGTGAAGATCCATCACGAGCGCGGCGACCAGGCGAAATGGCTGCGCGAAGTTACGTCCTTTCAGGATCAGCTTCGCACGACTTGGGAACGCGCCGTCGAGGAGATTGTCGGGCCTGTGATCCGCCGCCTATCGCGCAAGGTAGACACGACGGGCCTCATTAAGCTTACCGTCCTCACCGATGTCGATTGCTCGGCCATGCGAGAAGCGTTTGGCCGTTGCTCGGCGCTCCTCCATAGTCAGCCCGGTGAGATCAATCCCAGACTACCCGCACCATCGGTAATCGAGGAGGAAATCGACGCACTGGAAAAGTGGATCGCCGATATCCGGTCGCGCCAGGAGAAGGCCGCATGATCACACTTCATGCTGCGCAGCTTCGCATCGGAGGTGCTTTCTCATGGTAAAAGGTCCGGACTGGCCTGATGTCATGATCCCGAGGAACGTTAGAGCCCCGTGTACATGGCGGCTTTCTAGAGCGTTTCGAGCCGCATGGGGTGCGGTCGACTGACCGCTTAGGGTCGACTCCTGCCATTCATCGTCCCAGCGCACTTCCGCCTCGTCCCGAAGCTCCGTTGCCGCCGAAGGCGTTGCCTTCATCAAGGACGAGCAGCCCATCGAGCCGAGTTCGGCGGCGAAGCTGTTCTTCTTCATCGCCGGCAATATCCTTGGCGCGATCCGCGGACACGGCATCGATCTCCTGACGAACGCGGACCCATCCGCCTATCCCTGGGCCTCTCGCCCTGGCCCCAGCCTCGCCGGTTCGGTGTAGCCACCGGCCTCCTGCGCCGCCGCCGCCAGCTTCGCGAGCCCGTCCCGCCGGCTCGCGTCGCGGCACTCGCGAAACGCGAGCAGGTCGGTGCAGCGGATCCGGCGATGCTTGCCGGTCCGCGTGAACGGGATCTCGCCGCGATCGAGAAGTCGCACCAGATACTGCCGCGAGACGCCGAGCAGTTCCGCCGCTTCCTGGCTCGTCAGTTCCGCGTCGCGGGCCAGAATGTCCACCGCCGTGCCATCGGCCACGATCCGGGCCGCGCGCTCGATCAGGTTCAGGATCGGCCCGGACAGCGTTGCGGCGCGACCGTCGTCGGTGCGCAACTCGAACCGGCCCCGCGCACGGCGGTCTCCCAGCAAGGCAACCAGTTCCCTTGCGACCTGCTGGTCGGCGTCCGACACGCGGACGCCGGAATGATCGTGATCGCGACGGGTGGCCATGGCGACACCGCAGTCGCCAAACGCTATAAGTGCAACCTGACCGACCATCGGGATCGTGCCAGCCTGGGTCTGGAGCGCTGGCGCGAGCCTTTCGTCGCGCGCACGATCGGCGCTGACGGGCGGAGCGATGATCGAGGCGGTCCTCGATGCGGATGTCCTCTACGCCCTGCCCCTGCGCGACACCCTGCTGTCGGCCGCTGCCGAGGGCTGCTTCACGCCGATGTGGAGCGACGAGATACTGGACGAGGCCATCGCCAATCTGCTCGCGGACGGCCGATTGTCCCCGGCCGGCGCCGCGTCGCTGCGTAGCGCGCTCGATACGCACTTCGCCGACGCACTAGCCGACGCCGGCTCCACGTCAAAGGCGCGCCTTCACGATCAGCGTCATGAGATGCTGGAGTTCCTCGATGATGCCCGGGCGGTGCTCGATGCAGAACTCGCTCGACTGGTTGGACGCGTCCCGACAGGTCGTCATCATTTCCTCGAAGGCCTGCTTGTAGCTGTAGCCCTGTGTTCGCATCAGCTCGCGGCCCCGCCGGACCGCCTCGGTGGTGTCGGACTGGTGCACGACGACGGTGCGCCAGCCCGGGATCACGAACACCGCCTGGTTCGCGAGCCCCCACGCCCAGAACGTGCCGTCCGGCAGCCCGAGCTCGGGGTCGGGAATCCACCACAGGTATCCCTGGCGCCTGGCAAGGCCCGGCATGAAGGTCAGCACCGAGTCGGCGGTGATCCGGTCGATCCAGCCCGCGGGCAGGATCGGCACACCGTCGAGCGCGCCCCTGTCGAGGTAGAGCTGGCCGAACCGCGCGAGGTCGCGGCCCGACATCGTGAAGATGGCGGCCTTGTGCCGCGACAGTTCGGGCGCCGCGACGTAGCGCACCGACCCGGCCGTGTAGTCGGTCATGCCGGTGGGCCCCGCGATCCCGGTCGCGAACAGATCGGCGATGCGCTGGCCGGCGCGCGTCTCCAGGATGGTGGTCAGGGCGTTGTAGTCCCAGCTGTTGTACGTCCAGATCTTGCCCGGCTCGTTGCTGCGGTCGCCGAGGCGGCGATCCCGGTCGGCCGTCAGCCAGGGGTTCTCCGCCGCCGCCGAATGGTTGATGCCGGACACGCTCCTGATGAGGTCCAGGATCGTGGCCGTGCGGTTCAGCGGCGTGAGCGGGCCAGGGGAGTCGTCGATGCCGAGGTCCGCCAGCGTGGCATCCAGTGGGATCTGCCGTTCACCCGGCCCCACATGCTGGCCGATCAGGGCGCCCAGGATCGCCTTGCGCACCGAGTACACGTCGTAGGACCGGGTCGCGTCGCCGAGCGTCGCCACGGCCTTGCGGTCGGTGACGATCATCAGGGTGTCGGTGCTGAGCGTGGCCGCATAGGCGAACACAGCATCCAGCCGTCCGGGATCCCACCCGAGCCCTGCGGTCTCGCCGGCGTCCAGACGCGCCACCGCGACGGGCCGGACCGGCTCCTGCGTCCTTGGCGCCAGCGGCTCGTCCGGATCCCGCAGGAGCAGATATCCGAGCCCGGCGAGCTGCAGGAGGACCAGGGCGGCGATCCACAGTCTTGCGCGCGTGAGCACTGCCGCCTCCATGCCTGTGTCGACCGGATGTAGTGCGACTGTGCTACGTTATGTTCAGCATGTATACGTCAGTCATACCGACTCCGGGTCGCTTTGCCGGCCACCCCCACCCCGTCGTCATTCCGGACGGCCGCGCCGCCCCGGCGCGGCCGAGCCGGAACCCACGGGGCGACGGGCACAGGCAGCTGCAAGTGCTGCGCGTCGGGTGGGTTCCGGCTCTGCGCGACTGCGTCGCTCCGGCCGGAATGACGACATGGAAGGGAGGCGGCGCCGGGGCGGCCTGCGCTCGCAATATGGTCAAAGTCGAGCTGGGGAAGTCCCTGAAGTTCCTCATCCTGGAGGGCCCCGGACTGTGATCCGGGGCGGCTCCGGAACCCACCCGCTGCTCCGGGATGGGTGAACACCCAAGCCCACGCCGGGCACGGCGCCGCGGAACGCCGCCCGCCTGCCGCGGTTCCTCTGGACAGGCTCGCCGGCAGAGAGAGGGTTCCAGGATGGCACTGCACCACGCAGCCCCGGGCGAGGTCGTCGATCTCGGCCGCCTCGACCCGGACCAGGCGGAGGCCCGGACCCGGGCACTGGTGAAGACCGAGGCCTTCGAGGCGGCCCGGCTGATCGTCGGCAAGGGCACCGAGATCCCGCCGCACAGCGTCGCCGGCCCGGTGATCCTGCACTGCCTGGAAGGCCGCGTGCGCATCGCCCTGCCCGGCTCGGCGATCACCCTGGTGGCGGGCCAGTGGACGCATCTGCAGGGCGGGACGGAGCATTCGATCCAGGGGCTGGAGGATTCGGCGCTGCTGATGACGATCCTGTTCGCCCCGGCCTAGGCGCGGCCGGGAAGCGCACCAGCTCCGCCTCGAAGCGGTCGACCAGCCAGGATGCCGCCGGCCCCGGATGCGCGTCGGCGGCGCGCACCGCGTCCAGCACGTAGTCCGACGGCGGATACGGCTCCAGATCCAGCTCCACCAGCCGCCCGGCGGCGAGGTCGTCGGCCACCTGCCAGCGCGCCATGCCGCCCCAGCCCAGGCCGTCGAGGATCAGCGCCCGCTTGGTCGCGGCGTCGGTGACCCGCCAGACGTCGAAGGCGTGGACATGAAAGTCGCGGCCGCGGGTGTGCTCGGTGAGGTCGGTGACGACGATCTGGAAGTGCTCGCGGAGGGCCGCCAGCGGCACCGGCCCTGATGCCTGCGCCAGCGGGTGCGAAGGCGCGGCGACCGGGCCGATGCGGTGGCCGCCGATCGGCCGGGCGACCAGGGTCCGGGCGACCAGCGGGTCGTGCCGGGCCAGCGCCGCACCGGCGATGGCGAGGTCGACCTCGCCGCGCAGCACCAGGTCGATGACCGCGCCCATGACGCCGGCGTAAAGGCGAACCGCCACCGTCGGGAACGCCTCGCGGAACGCCCGCAGGGTGGCGGTGAGGACCGGCATCGGCAGCAGGGTGTCGACGCCGATGGCGACGCTGCCCTCCAGCCCCTGGTGCAGCCCGCGCACCCGGGCGCGCAGCAGCTGCAGGCCGGCGGTCATGCGCCGGGCATCCTCCAGCAGCGCCTCGCCCGCCGCGGTCAGCCGCGGCTGCCGCGTGCCGGCGCGCTCGAACAGCCGCAGGTCGAGCTGCGCCTCCAGGTTGGCGATCGTGTAGCTGATCACCGACTGGGTGCGGTTCAGCCGGCGGGCGGCGGCGGAGAACCCGCCGGCCTCGGCGACGGCGACGAACACCTGCAGCTGGTCGAGGGTCGGCTGGGCTTCCATGGCTCATCCATATTATCGATCAGTTTGAACGATATTTTCCCTGTTCTGACGATGGCCGTCCATCGCCATGTTCCTGGGCGAGCCGCCGGAACCCCGGTGCCCGATCATCTCGCCCAAGAAAGGTGCTTCCGATGACCTCGATCCTGCTCGTCACCTCGAGCCCGCGCGGCGACGCCTCGCACTCCACGCGTGTCGCCACCGAACTGGCGCAGCGCTTGGCCGCCGCCGCCCCCGGCAGCACGCTGGTGACCCGCGACCTCGCCCGCGACCCGCTGCCGCACGTCGATGCGGCCTTCGCCTCCGGGATCGGCAAGCCGGCCGGCGAGCGCAGTGCCGCACAGGCCGCCGCCGTCGCCACGTCCGATGCCGCCGTCGACGAGCTGCTGGCGGCGGACACGGTGGTGATCGCCACCGGCCTGATCAACTTCGGCATCGCCTCGACCCTGAAGACCTGGATCGACCATATCGCCCGCGCCGGCCGCACTTTCCGCTACGGCGCCGACGGGCCGCAGGGCCTGGTCACCGGCAAGCAGGTGTATGTCGTGCTGGCGTCGGGTGGGGTGTACTCCGCCGGGCCGGCCGCGGCCTTCGACCACGCCGTGCCGTATCTGCGCTCCGCCCTCGGCTTCCTCGGCATGACCGAGGTCGAGGTGATCCGCATCGAGGGCGTGGCCATGGGTGCGGAGGCCGAGCGCGACGCGCTGGCGAAGGCGCGTGGGCTGGTGTCGGGGCTGGCCGTGGCGGCGTGACGGGTCGCGAGTCCAGGTTACACCCCCGCCGTCCGGACGGACGCGCCGCCCCGGCGCGGCCGAGCCGGAACCCACGAGGCGACGGGCATGGGTAGCCGCAAGCGCAGCGCGTCGGGTGGGTCCCGGCTCCGTGCCGCCTGCGGCGGCCCGGTCCGGGATGACGACAAGGGAGGAAGCGGCGGCGGGGGCGGCCCGAGGTCGGAATATTGGCCAAACTCCAGCTGAGCGCTGAGCGCCGAGACTTGCGAAGCCGGGCGAACCGTTTAAGTTCGCCGGCCATGATGAACCCGATCGATTATGTCCTCGCAGACACGCTGCCGGAGCCGGGCACGGCGATCACGGTGGCGGACGGCGTGCGCTGGGTGCGGATGCCCCTGCCCTTCGCCCTCAACCATGTGAACCTCTATTTGCTCGACGACGGCGACGGCTGGGTGCTGGTCGACTGCGGCCTGGGCGATGACACCACGCGCGCGCTGTGGGCCAAGGTGCTGGAGAGCCAGCTCGACGGCCGGCCGATCACCCAGATCATCGTCACCCACTACCACCCCGACCACATGGGCAGTGCCGGCTGGCTGATGGGCCGCACCGAGGCGCAGCTGTGGATGACGCGGTCGGAGTGGCTGTCGGCGCGGGCGATCCGCCTCGACGACACCGAGGAGCTGCTGGACGGCATCGTCGCCTTCTACAAGCGCACCGGCCTGGGCGATGCCGACGTCGCCGACATGCGCACGCTCGGCAACTCCTACCGCCGCATGGTCTCGCCGATCCCGCTGACCTTCAACCGGCTGGCGTCGGATACCGTGCTGGAGATCGGCGGCCGGCGCTGGGTGGTGGTGATCGGCTCCGGGCATTCGCCGGAGCACGCCTGCCTGTACTGCGCGGAGACCGGGGTGATGCTCGGCGGCGACTTCCTGCTGCCGCGCATCTCGCCGAACATCTCGGTGTGGTGGAACGAGCCGGACGGCAACCCGCTGCAGGACTACCTGAAGTTCCTGGAATCGCTCGACCCGATCGCCGACGACGCGCTGATCCTGCCGTCGCACGACCGGCCGTTCCGCGGCGTGAAGCCGCGGGCGATGGCGCTGTCGGAGCATCACGACAAGCGCCTCGACCTCGCCGAGCAGATCTGCCGGGTGCCGTCGACCGCCATCGACGTCATGAACGGCATGTTCCAGCGCAAGATGGACCCGCACCAGACCCGCTTCGCGGTCGGCGAGTCGCTGGCGCACCTGAACCTGCTGATCGAGCAGGGGCGGATCGGGCGGACGCTGGGCGAGGACGGCGCCTGGCGGTATTTGGCGGAGTAGACGCGTTCGACGGTTTTCGCGCGGCTGGCCGGCCCTTCGTGGCCGCGCGTTGCGCGGCACCTCAGGGCGACAGGGAGTGTGGGGCTGCCTCGCATTTCTCTTGGTGACTGGGGAAAGCTGGCGGCCTCCCTTTTCCCTGTCGCCCTGAGGTGCCCCGCGCAGCGGGGCCACGAAGGGCCGCCCCACACTCCCCTGTCGCCCTGAGGTGCCCCGCGCAGCGGGGCCACGAAGGGCCGGGTTCAGCTGCCCCCTACCCCTCGCCCGACCCCACGATGCCGCTGACCAGGTTGCGCCGGTACAGCGCGTCCTCGTCCAGCCAGGGCTCGGCCGGGCCGAAGCGCTCGATCACCCGGGCCACCCGCTCCTCCAGCACCTGGCGCGCCGCTTCCGCCGCCTCGACCGTCACCTCGGCGAAGCGCAGGGCGTCGCCGGGGCGCAGGCGGCCCAGCCGCGGCACGTCGGCGGAGATCACGGTGCCGAGCTTGGGATAGCCGCCGGTGGTCTGGTGGTCGGCCAGCAGCACGATCGGCCGGCCGTTGCCCGGCACCTGGATGGCGCCGGTGGCGATGCCGTCCGACACGATGTCGTGGCCCTTGGCATGCGCCAGCACCGGGCCGTCGAGGCGCATGCCCATGCGGTCGGCCTCGCGGGTGACGCGGTACTCGCCGGCGAAGAACTCGGCGACGCTGGCGGGCGCGAAATAGTCGTCCTGCGGCCCCAGCACCACCCGCACCGGCCCGCTTTCGCGCCACCACGACAGGTCGGCGCAGCGCAGCTCGGCGCGCTCCGCGGCCTGCGGCGGGCCGAGCGGCAGCCGGTCGCCGTCGCGCAGCGCCCGGCCGTCGAGGCCGCCGATGCTCGCACGGGTGTATGTGGCGAGGCTGCCGTAGACCGGCTCGATGGCGAAGCCGCCCTCGACCGCGAGATAGGCCACGCCGGTGTCGGCCAGGCTGCCGATGCGCAGGCGGCGGCCGCGGGTCAGGCGGATCGACTGGTGCGACGGTGCCTCGACCTTGCGGTCGCCCATCACCTCCACCGGGGCGCCGCTGCCGACCAGGGCCAGCCGCACGGCATCGGCCTCGATCTCGATGGTCGGGCCCATCACCCGCAGCTCCAGCGCCGCGGTGTCCGGCGGGTTGCCGACCAGGGCGTTGGCGAGGCGCAGCGCCACCGGGTCGAGTGCCCCAGCCGGCGGCACGCCGAGATGCTGCACATGCGGGCGGCCGAGGTCCTGCAGCGTCGGCGCGAAGCCGGCCGACACGATGCGCAGCGCGGTCATCGGGCAGCCTCCGTCCCGACCGGCGCGAAGCCGGTGTCGCCTGCCTCGACGCGCAGCCGCAGGTCGTCATAGGCGTCGCGGCCGACCGGCACGAACCGCACGCGGTCGCCGGCCGTCAGCAGCACCGGTGGATCGCGGCGGATGTCGAACAACGCCACCGGCGTGCGCCCCAGCAGGTGCCAGCCGCCGGGCGATTCCAGCGAGTACACGTTGGTCAGGTTGGTGGCGATGGCGACCGAGCCCATCGGCACCCGCACCCGCGGCTCGCTGCGCCGCGGCAGTTCCAACTCCGGCGGAATGATGCCGAGATAGGCGAGCCCGGGCATGAAGCCCATCATGAAGGCCTCGTATTCGACACCGGCATGCAGCTCGACCACGCGCTCGGGCGTGAGGCCGGTGCGCTTGGCGACGTCCTCCAGGTCCGGGCCGACCTCCTCGCCGTAGAGGGTGGGAAACTCCCAGAGCCGGCCGGCCGCCCTTGTGCCGCCGGCGTCGGTGATCAATTCGCGCAGGCTCCCCTCGACCGCGCGGCGGGTGGTCGCCGTCGGGTCGTAATGCACCATCAGCGAGCGCAGGGTCGGCACCAGGTCGACCAGGCCGGCGATCCCGGCGGCGCGGGCCGCCTCGCCGAGCCGCATGACCCGGTGGTTCACCGCCGGGTCCACGGTGTCGCCGAACTCGACGACCAGGGCCGCGTCGCCGGCCGACAGGAAGCGGGGTGCGGGATACGGCTGCGGGCTGGTCTGGGACATGGACCTCGGCCGTCGGTTGGGTGTTAACTGGACCGGCCGCCATGCGGCACCGGTTCCACGATCCCTAGGCTGAGCAACGCATGACACGCAAGGTCAATCTCAACGCCGACATGGCCGAGGGCTTCGGCGCCTACGACATCGGCAACGACACCGCCCTGCTCGACATCGTCACCTCGGCGAACGTCGCCTGCGGCTTCCACGCCGGCGACCCGAACGTGATGGACCGGGTGTGCAAGCAGTCGAAGGCCAAGGGCGTGTCGATCGGCGCGCATCCCGGCTTCAACGACCTGTGGGGCTTCGGCCGCCGGGCCATCCCGATGCCGGCCGGCGATGTCGAGCGCATGGTGATCTACCAGATCGGCGCGCTGCAGGGCATCGCTGCGGCCAACGGCATGAAGGTCACGCATGTGAAGGTGCATGGCGCGCTCGGCAACATGGCCGCCGTCGACCTCGACCTCGCCACGGCCATCGCCCGCGGCATGAAGGCGGTCGACCCGTCGCTGATCTTCCTGGTGCCGACCGGCTCGCAGCTTGTGAAGGCGGCCGAGAACACCGGGCTGGTCTACGCCTCGGAGGTGTTCGCCGACCGCACCTACACCGACGACGGCGACCTGACGCCGCGGCGGCTGCCGAACGCCATGGTGCACGATCCGGCGGAGGCGCTGGAGCGGGTGCTGCGGATGGTGGAGGACCAGGAGGTGGTCTCGACCAGCGGCAAGCGGATCCCGGCGCGGGTGCACAGCATCTGCGTCCACGGCGACGGCCCGACCGCGGTCGAGCTGGCGACGGCGGTGCGCCGCGGCCTGGAGCAGGCCGGCGTGGCGGTCGTGCCGCTTCCCGACCTCGGGCTCTCGTGAGCGAGCGGCGGCCGGCATGACCAGTCCCGCCTTCGCCAAGGCCGAGTACGAGTCCCGCGTCGCCGCCGTGAAGAGCCGCATGGCGGCGGCCGGCATCGACGTCCTGGTGGTCACCGACCCCGCCAACATGTGCTGGCTGTCCGGCTATGACGGCTGGTCGTTCTACACCCCGCAATGCCTGCTGCTGGCCCAGGACCTGGACGAGCCGGTGCTGATCGTGCGCGGCATGGACGCCAACGCCGGCAAGGTCACCACCTTTCTCGACCACGACAACATCCGCGGCTACCCCGACCACTACGTGCAGCAGCCCGACCGCCACCCGATGGACTGGGTCGCCGCCGAGATGCAGCGGCGGGGCATCGCCCGGGGCAGCCTCGGCCTGGAGATGGACAGCTACTACTTCTCGCCGATGGCCTACGAGCACCTGAAGACGGGGCTGCCGAACTGCCGGGCGGTGAATGGCAACAACATCGTGAACTGGTGCCGCAGCATCAAGTCGCCGGCCGAGATCGCCTACATGCGGCAGGCGGCGCGCATCGCCGAGCAGGCGATGGCGGTGGGCATCGAGCGGGTCAGCCCGGGCACCCGGCAGTGCGACGCGGTGGCGGCGATCTACGAGGCGCAGATCCGCGGTGCGGGCGGCGTCGGCGGCGACTATCCGGCCTTCGTGCCGATGCTGCCGACCGGGGTCGGCGCCTCGACGCCGCACCTCACCTGGTCGGACGAACCCTTCAAGTCCGGCGAGGCGACGATCCTGGAGCTGGCCGGCACCCGGCGGCGCTACCACTGCCCGATGGCGCGCACCGTCTCGCTCGGCAAGCCGCCGCAGAAGCTGGCCGACGCCAGTGCCGTGATCTGCGACGGCATCGCCGCCGCCCTGGAGGCCGCGAAGCCGGGTGCCACCTGCGAGGAGGTCGAGCAGGCCTGGCGCCGCGAGCTCGCCAAGTCCGGCTTCGAGAAGGAGAGCCGGATCGGCTACTCGGTCGGGCTGAACTACCCGCCGGACTGGGGCGAGCACACCATGAGCCTGCGCGCCGGCGACCGCACCGTCATCCAGCCGAACATGACCTTCCACATGATCCCCGGCCTGATGCTCGACGACTGCGGCATCGAGATCTCGGAGTGCTTCCTGGTCACCGACACGGGTGCGGAGTGCCTGTGCGACTTCCCGCGGCCGCTGGTGGTGAAGGGCTGAGGGCAGCCGGAGCTTGGCAATCGCGTGAAACGTCGGAGCGGCGGGTGGATCCCGGAGCCGGGCGCTCACGCGCCCCCTCCGGGATGACGAGGAAGTAAGAGACGGCCTCCCCCTAAATCGTCATCCCGGAGAGTCCGCGCGAGCGGACGGCTCCGGGATCCACCCGCCGCTCCGACGTTTCACCCGAGCGCCCCCACACCCCACTGCCCGACTACCGCCGGTCGGGATAACGCGGCAGGAGCGCCTCGGTGAACGGGTCGCGCAGCTCGGCGATCATGTCCCAGATCGCGTGTGCCCGGTCGGGCCGGAACGACGCGAACTGGTGGCTCAGCATCAGGTAGTAGTCGCGGTCCGCCAGCGGCGGGCTGAGCTTCTCCACGCCGCCGATCCCGGCACCCGCGAGATACTCGTCCGCCACCGCGGCGTGGTCGGCGACGCCGTCGATGCGGCCGGCCAGAAGCATGCGGAAGCCGTCGGCGGTGGTGCGGACCTCGGCGACGTCGACCCCCATCTCCTTGAGGTCGTGCACGATCGAGTAGTTCAGCTTGGCGGCGATCCGGCCGCGCAGGTTCACGAAGCGGTCGCCGGTCCACCCCAGCGTGCTGTCGCGCCGCTTGTAGAGCGTGTAGGAGAGCGTCGCCAGGCGGCGGTCCCGGTCGAGCCGGCCCTGGCGCACCGGAAAGGCACCGGCGAGCTCGCGCTCCGGGGTGTGCGAGAACAGCATGGCGCCGTCGAGCCGCCCGCCCTGCAGCTCCGACAGCACCCGTAACCCGGGCAGGCGCACGAACCGGACATCGAGGTCGAGACGCCGGGCCACCTCCTGCAGCAGTTCCACGGTCGCACCCGGCGGGTCGGCCAGGCCGGTGCCCTGGCCGACGATGTGGGGATAGGACCCGGTGTCGTTCATCCCGATGGTGACGGTGTCACGCGCGCCCGCCGGCATCGCCGACAGCAGGACCATCGCAAGCGTCAGAGTCCGAAGCATGCGCAGCCCTCCCGGAACCCTGCGATTTCATCGCCCTGGCGCAAGTTTAGCAGAGAAAGTCGGCGGCGCGGGCGAATGTCGCGACAGCAGATCTTGCATTGCAGCAAAAGGTGAGTACATTCCGCGCGTCCTTCCCTCTCGGAAAATTGTGATGCAGCTGCGCAACGTCGCGATCATCGCGCACGTCGACCATGGCAAAACCACCCTGGTCGACGTACTACTCCGCCAGTCCGGCACCTTCCGCGCCAACCAGCAGGTGGCGGAACGGGCGATGGACTCCAACGACATCGAGCGCGAGCGCGGGATCACCATCCTGGCGAAGTGCACCTCGGTGCTGTGGAAGGACACCCGCATCAACATCGTCGACACCCCCGGCCACGCCGATTTCGGCGGCGAGGTCGAGCGCATCCTGTCGATGGTCGATGGTGCTTTGCTGCTGGTCGACGCGGCCGAGGGGCCGATGCCGCAGACCAAGTTCGTGCTCGGCAAGGCGCTGGCGCTGGGCCTGCGCCCGATCGTGGTGATCAACAAGGTCGACAAGCCGGAGCAGCGTGCCTACGAGGTCCAGGACGAGGTGTTCGACCTGTTCGGCGCGCTGGGCGCCGACGAGAAGCAGCTCGACTTCCCGACCCTGTTCGCCTCGGCCAAGCAGGGCTGGGCGTCCGAGACCCCCGATGCAACCGGCACCGACATGAACGTGCTGTTCGAGCGGATCGTGGCGCATGTGCCGCCGCCGACCATCGAGGAGAACGCGCCGTTCCGCATGCTGGCGACGACGCTGGAGGCCGACCCCTATCTCGGCCGCCTGCTGACCGGCCGCATCCTGAGCGGCTCGGTCAAGCATGCCGCGCAGCTGAAGGCGCTGAACCGCGACGGCAGCGAGCTCGAGCGCGGCCGCGTCTCCAAGCTGCTGGCCTATCGCGGCCTCGAGCGCACCCCGCTGGAGGAGGCGTTCGCCGGCGACATCGTCGCGATCGCCGGGTTCTCGGAGGCCACGGTCGCCGACACCCTGTGCGCGCCGGAGGTCACCCAGGCCATCTACTCGTCGCCGATCGACCCGTCGACCATCGCCGTGACCTTCTCGGTGAACGACAGCCCGCTGGCCGGGCGCGAGGGCGACAAGGTCACCTCGCGGCTGATCCGCGACCGGCTGTTCCGCGAGGCCGAGGGCAACGTCGCCATCCGGGTGCGCGAGACCGAGGACAACGACGCCTACGAGGTGGCGGGGCGCGGCGAGCTGCAGCTGGCGGTGCTGATTGAGCAGCTGCGCCGCGAGGGCTTCGAGATGTCGATCAGCCGCCCGCGCGTGCTGATGAAGTCCGATCCCGAGACCGGGCAGCGCCAGGAGCCGATCGACGAGGTCGTGGTCGACGTCGACGACGAGTTCACCGGCCCGGTCATCGAGGCGGTCACCCAGCGCAAGGGCGAGCTGCTGGAGATGAAGCCGGCGGGTGCCGGCAAGACCCGCCTGGTGTTCCACGCTCCGGCGCGCGGCCTGATCGGCTATCACGGCGAGTTCCTGACCGCGACCCGCGGCACCGGCATCATGAACCGGGTGTTCCACGCCTACGCGCCGTATCGCGGCACCATCCCCGGCCGCCGCGCCGGCGTGCTGATCTCCACCGAGCAGGGCGAGGCGCAGACCTATGCGCTGGTGAACCTGGAAGACCGCGGCCCGCTGATGGTCGGCCCGGGCGACAAGGTCTACTCCGGCATGATCCTGGGCGAGCACAACAAGGGCAACGACCTCGACGTCAACCCGCTGAAGGCGAAGCAGCTCACCAACTTCCGCGCCGCCGGCAAGGACGACAACGTGGTGCTGACGCCGCCGCTGCGGATGACCCTGGAAAAGGCGATCCCCTACATCGAGGACGACGAGCTGGTCGAGGTCACGCCGAAGTCGATCCGCCTGCGCAAGCGCTACCTCGACCCGAACGAGCGCAAGCGCATGAGCAAGCGCGCGGCGGCCGAGAGCGCGTAACCCCGCACTTCCCTCCAATAATAGACGTCATCCCGGACCGGCCCGCCCCCGGCGGGACGGAGCCGGGACCCACGAACTGACCGGCATTGGCCGTGTCCAACGCTGGCAGCGGCGGGTGGGTCCCGGGTCGGCGCTGCGCGCCGCCCGGGATGACGACAAGGTGGGGGGCGTCCTGAGGTGCCCTCCGCGGCAGCGGAGGGCCACGAAGGGTCAGCTCGTGTACTTGATCGTGCAGCCATAGGCCCGGGTGACCGGCTTCTCGACCGGCTTGCCGGTCGCCACCGCCTCGATCGCCTTGCGGGCGTAGGGCTCTGCCTTCGCCAGATCCTCCACCCGGGTCGACGGAATGCTGTCGGCGCCGCCCATGTAGGCGAGCGTGCCGTCGGCGGCGATGACGTACATGTGCGGCGTCACCTGGGCGCCATATTTGCGGCCGATCTCGCCCTTCGGGTCGAGCAGCACATGCGCGGGTGCCGCGTTGCGGCTGGCGGTGTCCTGGTTGGCGGCCGCCGCGTCGACATGGCCCTGCTCGCCCGGTGCCGAGCCGGCCACGGTCAGCCACACCGCACCCAGCTTGGCGGCGTCGCGCTGCAGCTCCTGCATGGCGCCGCTGCGGTACCACTTCACGACATAGGGGCAGCCGTTGTTGGTCCACTCCAGGACCACCGGCTTGCCCTTGAGGTCGGCGAGGCTGACGGTCTTGCCGTTGCTGTCCACCGCGGTGAACTGCGGCGCCGGCTTGCCGATCGCCGGCGCCTCGGCGAGGGTCGGCGTGGCGGTCAGGGCGAAGGCCGCGAACGCGGCAATGGCGAGGCTCGTCTTCATCATTGTCTCCTTCAGCTTCGGTCGAGTTCGGCGAGAACCAGGTCGACGGTCAGGATCTGCGGCAGCACGACCGCGTCCCCCGCCGGCGGGTAGTAGACGTAGAGCGGCACGCCGTCGCGGCCGCGCGCGCGCAGGTACTCGGTGATCGCCGGGTCGGCGCTGGTCCAGTCGCCCTTCAGGTACGTCACGCCGCGTTCGGCGAAGGCCTGCCGCACGGCGTCGGTCGCCAGCACCACGCGCTCGTTGACGATGCAGGTGACGCACCACGCCGCGGTCATGTTCACGAACACCGGTCGCCCGTCGGCCCGCAGGGCGGCCAGCCGGTCGGCGGAGTACGGCGTGATGCCGTCGGCCGTCCCCTGCCCGTCCGTCCCCTGCCCGGCCACAGCGCGGTCCGGACCGTCGGCGAAGGAGGCCGGGGTGGCGAGCAGTGCTGCCGCCGCGACCATCGACAGGGCCGCCACCGAGCCGGCGACCGTCCGCCCCGCCCGGCTGCCGCCCTGCTGGGTCAGGCCGAGCAGCCAGGCGGCGAGCCCGACCAGCACCGCGCCGCTCAGCACCACCAGCACGCCGGTCGACCCGGCCTGCTCGCTGACCACCCAGGCGAGCCAGACGGCCGCACCGTACATCGGGAAGGCCAGCGCCTGCTTCAGCGTCAGCATCCAGGCCCCCGGCCGCGGCAGCAGCCGGGCGAGACCCGGCGCCAGGCCGAGCAGGCCGTAGGGGGCGGCGAGCCCGAGGCCGAGGGCCGCGAAGATCGCCATGGTGGTCGCCGGCGGCGACACCGCGGCGGCGGCCACCGCGGCACCCATGAACGGCGCCGTGCACGGGGTGGCGACCACCACCACCAGCAGGCCGGTGAACAGGCTGCCGGCGTGGCCGCCGAGCGTCGTCAGCCGGCCGCCGATGCCGGCGCAGCGGCCGCCGACCTCGAACACGCCGGACAGGTTCAGGCCGACCGCCAGCAGCAGCCAGGCCGTCGCCGCCACGAACACCGGCGACTGGAACTGGAAGCCCCAGCCGGCCGCCATCCCGGCCGAGCGCAGTGCAATCAGCAGGCCGCCCAGCGCCGCGAAGCCCAGCAGCACCCCCAGCACATAGCTGCCGGCATGCGCCCGCACCGCCGAACGCTCGCGCCCCGCCAGGCCGGCGAGGCCGATCGCCTTCATCGCCAGGATCGGGAACACGCAGGGCATCAGGTTGAGGATCAGCCCGCCGAGAAAGGCGGAGCCGAGCAGCGTGGCGAGGCCGAGGCCATCGCCCGCAACGGCGACCGGAGCCGCGGCCCCGAGTGGTGCCGCGATCGACAGGTAGGTCTCGGCGCCGGTGCGGTCGGCCAGCACCAGCGTGCCGGCCAGCCCGGCCTGCGGATCGAAGGCCGGGCCCGGCTGCACGGCCAGCGACAGCGAGCCGTCGGATACCTTCAACGGCTGCGGTGCCGCGTCGTCGATGCTGCCCCAGGCCGCCGGCAGGAACCAGGCGTCGCGCACCGCCAGCGGCGAGATGCCCTCGCCCGCCACCGTCAGCATGCCCTGCGGCGACACCGAGGCGGCGAAGGGCGACGGCCGCGGCATGCGGGCGTCGGCCGCCTGGAACAGCGCCGCCGACGCCGAGGCCGTCGGCGTCCCGGCCGGCAGGTCGAGACGGAACGCGCCCTCCTCGGGGATGCAGATCTTCTCGCAGATCAACCAACTCGCCTGCGCGGTGACCGCAAGCTCTCCAGCACCGGGCGTCACCGTGAGCGGCAGCAGCACTTCGTCGACATAACCGTAGGTCATCACCGGTCCGTCGGGCAGGCGCAGCGGCGTCGGCCAGGCGAACTCGCCGGCGGTGGTACCCGCCGGCAATGCCAGGTCGAGGCGCGGCGCCTCGCCGGCGGCACCGGGGTTGATCCAGTAGACATGCCAGCCCTCGGCCAGCCTGAAATGCAGCCCGAGGCGGAACGGTTCGCCCGGGGCCACCGCGTCGACCTCGGAGACCAGCCGCACCTCGGCATGCGGCGTGACCACCGGTGCGCTCTCCAGCGCCAGCGCCGGGGCGGCGGCGATGCACAGCAGAGCCAGGGCGAGGCAGTTCCGCAGGCGGGTCATGGGGCGGGAGTTCTCTTCCGGGCGGCGACCAGATATCGCAGATGCGAACGAGTATCGCCCGCGACCAGGGATCACCCCAAATAAACATCCGGTGAGGCGCCGCCCGGGCCTACTACGTCAGATGAAGGGCAGCGAGGTGATCGTCACACGCCGCTCGTCCGTCGGTGCGAGCCGGATGCTCAGCTCGGTTTCGTCGTCTGCCACCTGGTTGCCGAGCAGGGCGATGCCGATGCTCCGCGCCAGGCGCGGCGAGTGCGCGACCTCGCAGACCACGCCCACCACCTCGCCTGCCAGAGTGAGGTCGAGCGGATGCCCGTTCGGCGCCACCGGATCGCCGTCGATGAACAGCCCGACGCGGCGGCGCCTGATACCTTCGTCGCGGATCCGGCGCAGCGCCGACCGGCCAACAAAGTCGTCGGCGCGGTCCAGGTGAACCATGCTCCCGAGCCCGAGCTCGAAGGGGTTGGCGGGGAAGTTCTGATACCGGGCTTCGGCGCCGTAGGAGATCAGTCCGCTTTCCAGCCGCTCCTGGTCGTTGGGGGCGCCGGGACCGATGTCGTACGGCCGGCCGGCCCGCTTGACCGCCTCCCAGAGCTCGGTGCCGCGGGTCGCATCGAGCAGGTACAGCTCGAAGCCGCCCTGCTTCGACCAACCCGAGCGCGCCAGGACCAGAGGGATCCCGTCGAGTGCCGTCTCCCGGAACCAGAAATACTTCAGCTCGAGAGCCCAGTCGCCGAACAGGTCGCGGGCCAGATCCCGTGCCTTGGGTCCCTGGATCGCCATCGGCGACGCGTCGGACTCGAACACCCGGACGTCCAGCCCGCGCTCGCGCGCGATCGCATCCGCCCACAGCGCGATGTCGCTGTCGGCGATCGAGAGCCAGTAGCGCGTCTCGGAGAACTTCAGCAGCACCGGGTCGTTGACCAGGACGCCGTCGTGGTTGCACAGCGGCACGTAGCGCCCCTGCCCGGCCCGGGTGCCCGAGAGGCCCCGCGTGGTCAGGTAGCGCACCAGCCGCTCCGCGTCCGGACCGGTGACCTCGACCTGCCGCTGCGCGCCGACGTCCCACATGGCGACCGCATGCAGCAGCCGGCGGTACTCCGCCTCCGGATCCCCGAAGTTCCCGGGGATGTACATGTGGTTGTAGACCGAGAAGGAGCGGACGCCATCCGCCACCGTGGCGTCGAAATACGGCGACTTGCGGATGTTGGGGCCGACGTGGATCTCAAACGGCATGCGCGCTTCCTTTCGATGCCTCGCGGCGCATCGCCGCCGCAGGTTCCAGCGTCGGTCAGAGCTGCTTCTCGAGGACCATGTCGCCGCCCGCGGCGGTACCGGCCCCGAGCCAGCCATCGAGCTGATAGAAGCGCTCGGCCCGCGACCCGGGCTGCGTGGTCAGTCGCGCCCGCTTCCAGCCGGCGGCTCGCAGGTCGTCGAGGGCCGGCGGCAACAGCGCACGCCCGGCGCCCTGTCCTTCGGCGGCCGGGTCGACGAACAGCGCCCACACCGTGCCGTCGCGCGGATCGGCGGCGGCGAAGCCGAGCACCTTGCCCGCCTCCTCGCACAGCCAGATCCCCGGCCCGGCGATCCAGTCGTGGTAGGCCTGCTCCGGCACCCGTGCTGGATCCGACAGCACGTTCTCCCGCACCGCCGCCCGGATCGCCATCAGCGCCGGGATGTCGTCGGCCCGGGCGCGCCGGATCGCCGCCATCAGCCCGCCACGCGCGGCTTGCGGCCCTCGATCGGGTATTGCGGGTCGTTGTAGCCGGGCGTCGAGGGATGGCCGGTTGCCACCAGCCGGTCGATCAGCGCCTCGTCGTCGCTCGTGAAGCTGTAGTCCAGCGCCTTCGCATAGGCCCGCCACTGCTCCATGGTCCGCGGCCCGGCGATCGACGCGGTGACCAGCCTGTTGTTCAGCACCCACTGCACCGCCAGGTCGATCGGCGTGGCGCCCTTGGCCTCGGCGTGCTCCTTGATGCGCTGGGCGATCTCCAGGCTCTCGTGCCGCCATTCGGTCTGCATCATGCGCTTGTCCTGGCGGGCGGCGCGGCTGCCCTCCTCCGGCGTCACGTTCGCGGCGTATTTGCCGGTCAGCACGCCGCGGGCCAGCGGGCTGTACGGCACCACGCCGAGGCCGTAGTAGCCGCAGGCCGGCAGGTGCTCGACCTCCGGCATGCGGTTCATCGCGTTGTAGTAGGGCTGGCTGACGATCGGCCGGTCGATGCCCAGGCCGTCGCAGAGATTGCAGATCTCGGCGACCCGCCACGACCGGTAGTTCGACACCCCGAAATAGCGGATCTTGCCGGCCCGCATCAGGTCGCCGAGCGCCATGACGGTCTCCGACAGCGCCGTCTGGTGGTCCTCCTTGTGCAGGTAGTAGATGTCGATGACATCGGTGCCGAGGCGCTTCAGGCTGGCGTCGCAGGCCATGTGCACCCAGCGTCGCGACAGCCCGCCGGAGTTCGGGTCGTCGCCGAGCTTGTTGGCGAGCTTGGTGGCCAGCACCCAGCGGTCGCGCTCGGCGGCGATGGCGCGGCCGACGACCCGCTCGGACTCGCCACCGTTGTAGGCGTCGGCGGTGTCGATGAAGTTGATCCCGGCGTCGCGGGCCGCGGCGACGATCTCGCGGCTGTCGGCCTCACTGGTCGGCCCGCCGAACATCATGGCGCCGAGGCAGAGCGGCGAGACCTTGAGGCCGGAGCGGCCGAGCGTGCGGTAGTCCATGGGGTCTCCCCGGGCACCGAAGCCCTCTTGTGTCGAGCCGAGGCTCATGGTCGGATCGGAGTCATCATACAACTCAAGGCATCATGCAAGCCTGGGAGCGAACCGCCGCCATGACCGAGCCCCTTTCAGCCCAGCCGCTGTCCGCCGACACCCGCGAGAAGCTCGCCGCGGTGAGCACCGCGACCCTGACCACGCAGCTGTTCAAGCGCGGCCTGCGCAACGTGTTCATCCAGGGGGTCAGCCGGCTGACCGCCGCCCATGACCGCTCGATGGTCGGGCCGGCCTTCACCCTGCGCTACATCCCGGCGCGCGAGGACATCGACACCCTGGAGGTGTTCCAGGACTACGACCACCCGCAGCGCAAGGCGATCGAGACCTGCCCCGAGGGCCACGTCCTGGTGATGGACTGCCGGACCGACGCCAGCGCCGCCTCCGCCGGCTCGATCCTGGTCACCCGGCTGATGATGCGCGGCGCGGCCGGCCTGGTGACCGACGGCGGCCTGCGCGATTCGCCGGAGATCTGCGACTTCGAGATGCCGACCTACATCGGCGCCCCCTCCGCGCCCACCAACCTGATCAAGCACCACGCGGTGGAGACCCTGAACCAGCCGATCGGCTGCGGCGGTGTCGCGGTCTATCCCGGCGACATCGTGGTCGGCGACCTGGAGGGCGTGGTGATCATTCCGCGGCATCTCGCCGACGAGGTGGCGCGCGACGCCTTCGAGCAGGAGCAGCTTGAGGAGTTCATCATCGGCGAGGTGCGCTCCGGCAAGCCGCTGCGCGGCACCTATCCGCCGGATGCCGATGCCAAGGCGCGCTACCAGGCGTGGCGCAAGGGGCGGTAGCGGCGCGGGGTCGGGCTTCGGAGCGGCTGGTGGATCCCGGGTCGCCGCGGCTGCGCCGCTCTGCCCGGGATGAGGGAAGGACCAGAATCCCGCATCCCGGCCGAAGCGACGCAGCCGCGCAGAGCCGGGACCCACGATGCGACGTGCGGCCCCGCTACAGCCAGCTCTCGCACCACGCCGGCCGGCCGTCTGCCGGCGTGAAGGTGCGGACCTGCCGGATCGGCGCTTCGCCCGAGCCGATGCCGCGGGCTTCCCAGGAGTGCACCGTGGCCCCGAGGATCCGGGTGACCCGGCCGGTGCGGTGATCGGCGAACGGCAGGATGAGCCGCTCGCCGCGCGCCGGGCTGGACACCTCGGCGTAGATCCGGCCGACGATGTGCACCACCGCCGGAAGGTCGACGACCGTGTCGAAGTAGCCGAGCACGCGGGCGGTCACGTTCGGCGGCGTGATCGACCGCAGGGTGCGGCCGATCAGCGGTTCCGAATAGGCGGCGCGGACGTGCTCGCCGGCCAGCCGGTAGCGGTACTCGCGGGGGTTCTCCTCTACCGCGCACAGCCAGACCTGCTCGAGAAGATAGGGAAATCCGGCGGGGTCGATGGCCTCGGTCCCCGGGACGTCGGCACCGGCGCGCACGCCGAGCCAGTAGGCGATCAGCCGCTGGAAGCGCTCGTCCTCGACATGGGCGAAATCGGATTGGCTGATGGGCATCCGGCACACTTCGCATTGGGATAGGCTGCGATCCCGACGGAAGTCCTACCATGCCGTCGGCAATGCTCGAAAGGAATGCACATGCCCGGACCGACCGTCGACGAGGCCATCGCCGCCTATGATCGTCTCGCGGGCGAGCTGGCGCCACGCTATGCCGCCGGCGGCGCGGACCGTTTCATCCAGCGCCACGCCGACCTGCTGCCGCCGCCCCCGGGGCCGGTGCTCGACGTTGGTGCCGGCAGCGGCGTCCATGCCGCCGGGCTGGCGGCGCGCGGCTACCGGGTGGTGGCGGTCGAGCCGTCGGCCGGCATGCGCGCCGAGGCCGCCCGGCTGTTCCCGGACTCCGCCGTCGACTGGCTCGACGACCGCCTGCCCGGCCTGCACGCCGTGCAGGGCCGCGGCGAGCGCTTCGCCTTCATCCTGGTCAATGCGGTGTGGATGCACGTGCCGCCGGCCGACCGCGATACCGCCTGCGCGGCGCTGGCCGGGCTCGCCCTGCCGGGTGCGGTGCTGTCGATGGCGCTGCGCCAGGGACCGGCACCTGCCGACCGGCCGATGCACGACTGCGATCCCGACCTGGTCGCCGCCGAGCTCGCCCGCCACGGCTTCGCGGAGGTCGGCCGCAGCAGGCACGACGGGGGTGCGGCCGGACCCGGTGCAAGCTTCGTGCGCCTGACCCTGCGCCGCGCTACGCTCGCACCCTCAGCCGGCGCGGAGCGACCATGACCTACGAGACCATCACCCTGGAAACAATCGGCGCCGTTGCCCGCGTTGCGCTCGACCGGCCGGAGAAGCGCAACGCCGTCAACGACACCGTGCACGACGAGCTGCGCGATGCCCTGACGCGCATCGAGAACGACACGGCGGTCACGGCGCTGATCCTGACCGGCACCGGCGACCGCGCCTTCTGCTCGGGGCAGGACCTCTCGGCCCGTACCCCGCCCAAGGACGGCCGGCCGGTGCGCGACCTCGGGGCCGGGCTGGAGAAGAACTACAACGCGCTGATCCGCCGGCTGCGCGACATCCGGCTGCCGGTGGTGGTCGCGCTCAACGGCGTCGCCGCCGGTGCCGGTGCCGGGCTGGCGCTGGCCGGCGACATCGTGATCGCGGCGCGCTCGGCCTCGCTGGTGATCTCCTTCGCGCGCATCGGCCTGGTGCCGGACGCCGGCGTCACCCACCACCTGCCGCGCCTCATCGGCGAGGGCCGGGCTCTCGCCGCCGCCCTGACCACCGACCCGATCGATGCCGAGCGCATGCTGGCCTGGGGCATCGCCTGGCAGGTGGTCGACGACGCCGAGCTGCCGGCAGCAAGCCTGGCGCTCGCCGAGCGGCTGGCCGCCCTGCCGCCGAAGGCGGTGGCCGGCACCCGCCGGCTGATGCGCGCCTCCCTCGGCAACAGCCTGAACACCCAGCTGGGGCTGGAGCGCGACATCCAGCGCGAGTGCGGCTTCTCCCACGACTACGGCGAGGGCGTGAACGCCTTCCTGGAGAAGCGCAAGCCGCGCTTCACCGGCCGATGACCGCCAATGCCATCCACCCCGTCGTCCGCCACGTCGCCGCCCGTGATGCCGCGGCGCTGGCGCTGGGCGTCGAGGTGCTGGAGGCGCGGCCCGGCTTCGCGCGCTGCGCCATGACCATCGTCGAACGGCATGCCAACCCACACGGCGTCTGCCACGGCGGCGTGCTGTTCACCTTCGCCGACAGCGCCTTCGGCTACGCCTGCAACGCCTGGAACCAGGTGTCCGTGGCGCAGGGCGCCGACATCGACTTCGTGCGGCCCGGCCGGGTCGGCGTGCGGCTGGTCGCGGTCGCCGAGGAGCGGGCGCGCGCGGGGCGCAGCGGCGTCTATGATGTCACGGTGACGACCGAGGCCGGCGAGGTGGTGGCGCTGCTGCGCGGCCGGTCACGGGTGGTCGGCGGCGCGATCCTGCCCGAGGGTCAGCCGGAGGCGGCCCAGTCCGAGGCGGCCCAGTCCGAGGCGCCGAGCCGGTAGAGCACGTGGCGCCGCATCGGGTGGCCCTCGGCGATCATCGGGTGGTCGAAGTCGTCGGCCGGATCATGGGTCATGCCGAGCCGCTGCATGACCCGGCGCGAGCGGTCGTTGGCGACGACGGTGAACGACACGATCTCCGCCAGCCCGAGCCGGCGGAACGCGAAGTCGACGGCGGTGCGCGCCGCCTCGCTGGCATAGCCCCTGCCCCAGGCCGCGCGCGCCAGCCGCCAGCCGATCTCGACGCACGGCCCGTACGGGATCTCGTAGGACGGCACGTTCGGCCCGACGAAGCCGATGAACGGCTCGCCGCCCTTGACCTCGACCGCGAAGGAGCCCCAGCCGCGCTCGGCCATCCGCGCCATGATGCGCTCGGCCAGGGTGTCGCTCTCCTCCCGGGTCATCAACTTGGGAAAATGCCGCATCACCTCGGGGTCGCCGTTCAGCGCCGCGAAGGCCGGCTTGTCGGCCTCGCGCCAGGGGCGGAGGATCAGGCGTTCGGTCTCGATGGTCGCGGTATCGGTCATGGCGAGGCGAAGATAGGCCGGCGCGCCGGCGCTTGCTAGAGTCGCCTCGATCAGCCTGGAGCACCGCCAATGACCGTCCGCATCTACCACAACCCGCGCTGTTCCAAGTCGCGCGAGACCCTGAAGCTGCTGCGCGACCGCGGCATCGAGCCGGAGGTCGTCGAGTACCTGCAGCACCCGCCGTCGGCGGTGGTGCTCGACGGCCTGCTGCGGGCGCTCGGCATGCAGCCGCGCGACCTGATGCGCAAGAAGGAGGCGCCCTACAAGGCGCTGCGGCTCGACGATCCCGGGATGAATCGCGGCGACCTGATCATGGCGATGGTCGAGAACCCGGTCCTGATCGAGCGGCCGATCGTGGTCAACGGCGACCGGGTGGCGATCGGCCGGCCGCCGGAGGCGGTGCTGCACATCCTGTAGCGGTTCGCCCGGTCCCACCAGGCCCTTCGCGGCCCCGCTGCGCGGGGCACCTCAGGGCGACAGATTGTTAAGGCGCCTCAATACTTTCTGTCGCCCTGAGGTGCCGCGCAACGCGCGGCCACGAAGGGCCGGGTGCCGCTTGGCCCCTACCCGGCAGCCCGCTCGTTCGGCCGTGCGAACCTCGCCTCCATCTCGCGGCGGACCTTCACCGCCTGGCTGGTCTCGTCGACATCGACGTCGGCCCAGGCGAGTGGAGCGCCCTTCTTCACGTCGCGTCTGAGCTTGACGTTGTGCGCGAGGCCGAGCGGCAGGTAGCCGTTCTGCAGCGAGACATCGGCCGGGGTCTGCTTGCCCCACACGCTGTAGCCGCCCTCGCCGTCCAGCATCTCGCCGGCCTTCAGGTCGCGTTTGGCGGTTGCCGCCACGTCGGAGAAGAAGCCGATCGGGCTGCCGGTCGGTTCCTTGCGCAGGGCGGCCGAGGCGACCGAGACGCCGAGCTCCAGGCCGATCATGTGGGTCGGGCGGTACAGGGCTGCGTAGCGGAACGAGCTGTCGTGCAGCATCGCGTATTCCTGGAAGCAGTATGTCGCGTAGTCGGTTTCCGCCTCCACCACCACATAGGTGCCGTATTGCAGATGCACCGGCACCTCCGAGCCGTCGCGGTACAGCGACGAGACCACCTCGGTCGTGCCCGCGAAGTCCACCTGCCCGCCGGCGGAACGCGGCTTGCAGACATCGGCCAGTTCGAGCCGCGACGACGGCGGGAAGTGCAGGCCGTCCGCCTGCGGTCGCAGGCCGGTGGCGTTGCACACCGACGTCATCTCGATGCCGGACTTGGTGCCGTCGATGAAGCTGTTGAACATCTTCGGGTTCAGGCGGCCGCGCTTCACCACCTCCAGGTCCCAGCCGAAATTCTCCCACACCGTCTCAGGTGTCGACTCGTGGTAGCGCGGCAGGTAGCGCGTACCCTTGCCGGCGCACACCACCTTGAAGCCGACCGAGCGCGCCCAGTCGACATGCTCGCAGATCAGCGCCGGCTGGTCGCCCCAGGCCAGGCTGTAGACCAGGCCGGCGGCCTCGGCCTTGGCCGCCAGCAGCGGGCCGGCGACCACGTCGGCCTCGACGTTGACCATCACGATGTGGCGGCCGTGCTCGATCGCCAGCAGGCAGTGCTTGATGCCGATCGCCGGGTCGCCGGTGGCGTCGATCAGCACCTCCAGGCCGTCGGCGCGGATCAGCGCCTCGGCGTCGTCGGTGACGAAGGTCGAGCCGTGCCGCATGGCGTCGTCGAACCCGGTGGCGGCGTAACGCTCCGCCTCCCAGCCGATGTGCCGCAGCTGGTCCTTCGCGCGCGGCACGTCGAGGTCGGCGATGCCGAGGACATGGGTGCCCTTGGTGAGCCGCGCCTGCGACAGGTACATGGCGCCGAACTTGCCGGCACCGATGATGCCGACGCGGACCGGGCGGCCCTCCTCGGCCCGCCTGGCGAGCATGCGGGAGAGATTCATGGCGTTCTCCGTCGTTCGGTCTGGCGGCCGGTCAGGCGGCGCGGCGTTCCAGCTCGGCGAGCTCGGCGAGGCTGTCGTCGGCCAGCGGCTCGATCGGCGTGAAGTCGCGGTGGGCGATCCACTCCGCGCGCTTGAAGGCGCGGATGTGGTTCTCGACGTGGCAGAGGCTGAGATAGACGATGGTCCGCGAGAACGGGCTGATGTTCGGCGGGCTGGCGTGCACCAGGTTGCCGTGGAACATGATCACCGAGCCGGCCGGGCCGGTCGGCGCCACGCAGCCGCCCTCGTTCGCCAGCCGCGTGACCTCGTCGCGCGACAGCGTCCACAGCGGATAGCTGGTGCTCTCCAGGTCGTGGCCGGCGGCGAGCGTGCCGGCGCGGTGGCTGCCGGGGATGAACATCAGCGGGCCGTTGACCGCCGAGACATCGTCGAGGAACAGCGCGATGTTCATCGCCCGCGGCTCCGGCATCTCGTCGTCGCGGTGCCAGGTGCCGAAGTCCTGGTGCCACTGCCACACGTCGCCGTCGAAGGCGGCCTTGGCGTTGATCTTGAACTGGTGCATGTACACCGGCCCGTCGAGCAGCTGCATCACCGGCTCGACCAGCCTTGGGTGCGCGCCGAGGCGGCGGAAGCCGTCGTCATAGGTGTGGGCGGCGAAGGCGGTGCGGGCGACGCCCGACTTCTCGCGCCAGACCTCCTCGCGCTCCATCCGCAGGATCGCCTCGGCCCGGCGGCGCAGCACGCCCACCTCGTCGGCGGTGAAGGCCTGCGGCAGGAATACGTAGCCATCGCTATGGAAGCGGTCGATCTGAGTCTGGTCCAGTTTCATGGCGGTTCTTCCCTTGCTTGGCGTCGGTTCCGTCGACCGGCCGCGCCTGGTCCAACAGTTTCTGGCGGGTCTCGGCGCCCGCCTTCAAGGCATGCTCACGCGCCAGCCTGCCGGCCAGCACGGCATCGCCGGCACAGATGGCGTCGGCGATGCCGGCGTGCTCCTGCCAGATGCGTTCGGCGATCGCCGGATCGAACTTGATCACCACCATCACCCGGCGGATCTGCGGCCGCTGCGCGTCGGTCACCTCCAGCAGCACCGGGTTTCCCGACAGGGCGTTCACCGTGCCGTGGAACCGCATGTCCCAGTCGACGGCGGTGGCAATGTCGCGGGCGAGCTCCGCCACGCGCCCCTGCTCGATGCAGGCCCACAGCGCCGCGGTGTCGAGGGTCGGGTCGGCCGCGACGCGCCCGGCGGCGAGGCCGGCGGCCAGCCCGTCCAGCTCGGCACGGACCTGGAACAGCTGGTACAGCCGCTCCGGATCCACCGGTGCCACCACCAGGCCCCGCACCCCACGCTCGACAGCGAGGCCGGCATTCTTCAGCATCGCGAGCGCGTGGCTGACCGGTTGCCGCGACACCCCGAGATCGGCGGCCAGCTTCTCCTGGCGCAGGCGATGCCCGGGCGGCAGCATGCCGAGCGAAATGGCGTCGACCAGCTGCTCGTAGACCTGGTCGATCAGGACGGGGCGGGTTTCGAGGGCGCGCAGCTCCAACCGAGGCCTCCTATTGAATTCTGAATTCAATAACGGATGCCGTGGCGTGTCAATGCAGGGGAAGGCGCAGGCCCGGCGATCGGATGAATGGCCGGGACCCACAGCGCCGCTCGGCAGGTCACCCGCTCACCCTGAGTCGCAGGGCTGCGCCCCAGATCTCGACAGCCAAACACGAAGGGCCGCCCTTGCGGGCGGCCCTCCTGCCGATAACTGGCTGTATCGCAAGCCGAGCCGTGCCCAGCCTTACCGGACGCCCAGGTCGTAGCGGTCGGCGTTCATCACCTTGGTCCAGGCGGCGACGAAGTCCTTCACGAACTTCGCCTCGTTGCTGCCGCAGGCATAGACCTCGGCGACGGCCCGGAGCTCCGAGTTCGAGCCGAACACCAGGTCGACGCGGGTCGCGGTGTACTTCAGGTCGCCACTGATGCGGTCGTGGCCCTCGAACAGGTTCGGGTTGCCCTCGACCTCCTTCCAGACCGTGCGCATGTCGAGCAGGTTCTTGAAGAAGTCGTTGCTGAGCGTTTCCGGCCGGTCGGTGAACACGCCGTGGCGGGTCCCGCCGAAGTTGGCGTTCAGCGCCCGCATGCCGGCGACCAGGACCGACATCTCCGGCACGCTCAGCGCCAGCAGCTGCGCCTTGTCGACCATCAGCGCCTCCGGCGAGACCGAGTAGTCCGCCTTCTGCCAGTTGCGGAAACCGTCCGCCGCCGGCTCCAGCGCCTCGAACGAGTGCGCGTCGGTCTGCTCAGGCGAGGCGTCGGTGCGGCCCGGGGTGAACGGCGCCTCGACCGGGTGACCGGCCTTGCGGGCGGCCTCCTCGACCGCGGCGCAGCCGCCCAGCACGATCAGGTCGGCGAGCGACACCCGCTTGCTGCCGGACTGCGCCTCGTTGAACTCGCCCTGGATCTCCTCGAGGATCTCCAGGACGGCAGCCAGCTGCTCGGGCTGGTTGACCTCCCAGTCCTTCTGCGGGGCCAGCCGGATGCGCGCCCCGTTGGCGCCGCCGCGCTTGTCGGAGTTGCGGAAGGTCGACGCCGCCGCCCAGGCGGTCGACACCAGCTGCGCGGTCGACAGGCCCGAGGCGAGGATCCGGCCCTTGAGTGCCGCGATGTCATTGCCGTCGATCAGCTCGTGGTCGACCGCCGGCACCGGATCCTGCCAGATGAGGTCCTCGGCCGGCACCAGCGAGCCGACGTAGCGCACCTTCGGGCCCATGTCGCGGTGGGTCAGCTTGTACCAGGCCCGGGCGAAGGCGTCGGCGAACTGGTCCGGGTTCTGGTGGAAGCGCCGCGAGATCGGCTCGTAGATCGGGTCCACCCGCAGCGCCAGGTCGGCCGTCGTCATCATCGGCGCATGGCGCTTCGACGGGTCGTGGGCGTCGGGCACCAGGGTGGCGGCCGCCGGGTCGGTCGGCTTCCACTGCCAGGCGCCGGCAGGGCTCTTGGTCAGCTCCCACTCGAAGCCGAACAGGGTGTCGAAATACCCGTTGTCCCACTTGATCGGGGTGGGCTTCCAGGCACCCTCGATTCCGCTGGTCGTGGTATGGCCGGCGATGCCGGTCTCGTAGGTGTTCTTCCAGCCCAGGCCCTGCGAGATGATGTCGGAGCCCTCGGGCTCGGCCCCGACCAGCGTCGGATCGCCGGCGCCGTGGGCCTTGCCGAAGGTGTGGCCGCCGGCGACCAGTGCCACGGTCTCCTCGTCGTTCATCGCCATGCGCGCGAAGGTCTCGCGGATGTCGCGGGCGGAGGCGGCCGGGTCCGGCTTGCCGTCAGGACCCTCCGGATTCACGTAGATCAGGCCCATCTGCACGGCGGCCAGCGGATTCGCGAGCTGGCGTTCACCGGAGTAGCGGCTGTTCTCCTTGTCGCTGGTGGCGAGCCACTCGGCCTCGGTGCCCCAGTAGATGTCCTCCTGCGGCTGCCAGACGTCGGCGCGGCCGCCGCCGAACCCGAAGGTCTTGAAGCCCATCGACTCCAGCGCACAGTTGCCGGCCAGGATCATCAGGTCGGCCCAGGACAGTGCGTTGCCGTACTTGCACTTCACCGGCCAGAGCAGCCGACGGGCCTTGTCCAGGTTTCCGTTGTCCGGCCAGCTGTTCAGCGGCGCGAAGCGCTGCAGGCCGTAGGAGGCGCCGCCGCGGCCGTCACCGGTGCGGTAGGTGCCGGCACTGTGCCAGGCCATGCGGATGAACAGCGGCCCGTAATGACCGTAGTCGGCCGGCCACCAATCCTGCGAGTCGGTCATCAGCGCGTAGAGGTCGCGGCGCACCTCCTCCAGGTCGAGCTTATTGAACTCCTCGACATAGTTGAAGCCCTCGCCCAGCGGATTGGACGACGGGTGGTTCTGGTGGAGAATGTTCAGGTTCAGCCGGTTCGGCCACCAGTCGCGGTTGGTGCGGCCCGAGCTGAGCGTGTTGTGCATGACCGGGCATTTCCCGGCCGCTGGGGTATTTCCGTCCATCATTACCTCCCGATGAGACCGAGGCGGCGACATGCGCCCCGGTCCTTATGGTTTCATCGTCCTTGGATCCGCCAAACCGGTATGGCTCTATGCTGCCGATAGGGGCGGCCTATTGATCCCGGCGCTGGCGCGGGGCCAGTCGCGCCAGCCGTCCCCGCCGGCGCCACAGCGTCGTGCTCCCCTGCGGCGAGCCCGTCGTCTCCCAGCCCTGCGTGCCGGATGGCGCGCGCGGTCCGGTCGCAGGGGACTCGCCCGGCTCGAGGATCTGGCTCTTCGACGGAGCGCCGGATTTCGGGCGCAGGATCATGGCTGCCTCCACCGTAGCGGGCCGGGCTCGTCCCGACCCGCTGGTGCATGGTGGCAGCAGTTCCAGCTTAGAATAACTAAAAAATACCAATCGAAACGATAGGCGGCCTCTATGCCCGGGCGCTGCCCACCGTCAGGCCGCCGCAGATATAGAGTACCTGCCCCGTGACGAAGCCGGAGCGGGCGTCGAGGAAGAACGCCACACCGTTCGCGATGTCGGCCGTCGTGCCGATCCGCCCCACGGGAATCGAGTCGAGGATCCTCTGGGTCCGCGGGTCCTGCGACGGGTTGGCGGAGTGCCACAGCGGCGTCTCGATGCTGCCCGGCCCGATGGCGTTGGCGGTGATGCCGTCGCGCGCCAGCTCCAGCGCCCAGGTCTTCATCAGCCCGTGCAGCGCCGCCTTGGAGGCGGCGTAGCTGGAGCGCAGCTCCTTGCCGAGGGCGGCGCGCGAGGAGATCGCCACGATGCGCCCGAAGCCGGCACGCTTCATGCCGGGCAGCAGCGCCTGGGTGATGCGGATCGCCGGGCGCACGTTCAGGGCCATCACCGCGTCGAAGTCCTCGAGCTTCGTGTCCTCCAGCAGGTTCGGCCGGACATGGCCGACATTGTGCACCACCCGGGTGATCGGGCCGTCGGCCAGCGCCTCGCGCACCGCGGCGTCGGTCGCCTCGCCGTCCATCAGGTCGACCTCGATCCAGCGCGCCTTGACCGCCGGCTCCGGCGCCATCCGGTCGAGGATGACCGGCTCGTAACCCTCTTCCAGCATCCGCTCGACGATGCCGCGCCCGATCGAGCGCGCCCCGCCGGTGACGATCACACGGTCGGTCATGCTGTCCTCCCTTCCCGGCTGCTGCCGGTCACGCGTCTATCTGCCGGATGGGGCTGCCCTTCGCCCAGGCGGCGATCGCCTCGACCATCTGGCCGTAGAACAGCCGGTAGGTGTCCTCGGTGACGTAGCCGATGTGCGGGGTCAGCACGACGTTGTCGAGCCCGCGGAGCGGGTGGTCGGACGGCAGCGGCTCGTGGTCGAACACGTCGAGGGCGGCGGCGCGGATCCGCCGCGCCCGCAGCACCTCCAGCAGCGCCGCCTCGTCGACGATCGGTCCGCGCGAGGTGTTGACCAGAATCGATGTCGGATTCATTCGAGCGAGATCAGTGGCTTGCACCAGTCCCTTCGTGCGATCCGAGAGCAGAAGATGGATCGTGGCGACGTCGGCGCGCGCGAAGAGATCCTCCTTGGAGACGAGCTCCGCACCGACTTCGGCGCAGCGCTCGGCCGTCAGGTTCTGGCTCCAGGCGATCACCTTCATGCCGAACGCCGAGGCGGCGATCCGGGCGACCCCGGCACCCAGCCGGCCGAGGCCGATGCATCCCAGTGTCTTGCCGGCGAGGTCGAAGCCCATGCGGGTCTGCCAGCCACCCTGGCGCATCACCATGTGGTCGTGCGGCACGTGCCGGGCGGTCGCCAGGATCAGCGCCCAGGTGTGCTCGATCGTGGTGGTGCCGGAGGTCTCGGTGCCGCAGCACACCACGCCGCGGCCGCGGGCGGCCGCGAAGTCCACCGACTTGTTGCGCATGCCGCTGGTGATGAACAGCTTGAGGTTCGGCAGCCGCTCGAACATCGCCGCCGGGAACGGCGTGCGCTCGCGCATCGCGCAGACCACGTCGAAATCCGCCAGCCGCGCCGCCAGTGCCGCGTGATCGACCAGGTTGTCGTCGAACGCCACCGCCTCGAAGCCGGCCGGCAGGCTGCCCCAGTCGGCGAGGTCGAGGGCGGCCTTGGCGTAGTCGTCCAGGATCGCGATCTTCGGCATCCCATCCTCCCTTATGGCGCGAGCTCTGGCCCGCATCCCATTGCAATCAGGTCTTTCGGCGGCTCTCAATGACGATTCCCTCGGTCGTCAGGCCCTCGATTTCGGCCGCCGAGAAGCCATGCTCGGCCAGGATCTCGCGGCTGTGCTCCGCGAAGCGCGGCGGCCGGCTGCGGACTGCGCCGGGGGTACGCCGGAACTTGATCGGAATGCCCCAGGACCGGTAGCCATCCTTCTCGACCGCCATCTGCCGATGGATTGTGTGCGGATGCGTCATCACCTCCTCGGTGTTGCGCACCGGTCCGATCGGCAGGCCGGCGGCCAGCAGCCGGTCGGTCAGCTCGTTGCCGTCGACGTCGGCCAGCAGTACCTCCAGCTCGGCCCGCAGCGCATCGCGGTTGACCAGCCGGTCGCCGTTGCTGCGGAAGCGCGGATCGTCGCCGAGCTCGGGCTTGCCCAGCTCGGTGCACAGCCGCTTGAACGCCCGGTCGTTGCCGCCGGCCACGAACACGTCGACGGTCCGCGTCGGAAACAGGTCGTAGGGGCTGATGTTGGGGTGCTGGTTGCCGGTCTGCTTCGGCACCTTGCCCGACAGATAGTAGTTGGCGACGTGCGGATGCATCAGCGCCAGGCCGCAGTCGTACAGTGTCATGTCGATGTACTGCCCCTCGCCCGAGCGCTGCCGCTCGTACAGCGCCATCATGATGGCGTTGCAGGCGAACAGGCCGGTGCCGATGTCGACCATGGCGAGGCCGAGACGGGTCGGGCCGCTGCCGGGGGCGCCGTTCACCGAGAAATGCCCGACCATCGCCTGGATGATGCCGTCATAGCCGGGGAAGCCGCCATAGGGCCCATCCTCGCCGAAGCCGGAGATCCGGCAATGCACCAGCTTCGGGAAGCGCTCGCGCAGCACCTCGGCATAGCCCAGCCCCCAGCGCTCCATGGAGCCGGGCTTGTAGTTCTCGATCAGCACGTCGGCGCCGTCGAGCAGCCGCAGCAGCACCTGCTTGCCCTGCTCGGTCGCGAGGTCGAGGCCGAGCGAGCGCTTGTTGCGGTTCACCCCGAGGAAGTAGCTGGCGTCGCCGCCGTCGTCGAAGGGCGGCCCCCAGTCGCGCACCTCGTCGCCCTGCGGCGGCTCGATCTTGACGATGTCGGCACCGTGGTCGCCGAGCAGCTGCGTGCAGTACGGCCCCCCGAGCACACGGGTGCAGTCGATGACCTTGAGGCCGGCGAGCGCGCCGCCCTGTTCTGTGGCGTCGGCCACGATGTCCTCCCTGGGGATTTTCTGTTTGGCGTGACGGATGCGGGCGTGATGGATGCGGATCGTGGCCCGCCCGGGCGGCCCGGGCAAGCGCTACGCGGCCCGGGCGGTCCCGAACACCCGCTCGGCGAAGGCGGGGTAGATCTCGGCGATCTGCCCGGCGACCGGACCACGGATCAGCGCCAGGGTGGCGGCGTCCGGCACCGCGGTCTCCGGCACCGAAGCGGGCACGTCGTAGTCGAAGCCGGTGTTCTCGGCGATCTCCTCCACCGTGTGGCCGGGATGCACGCTCTCCAGGGTGAATCGGGCGCGCGTCCTGTCGAAGCCAAACAGGCAGCGGTCGGTGATCAGCTTGTAGGGGCCGCCGGGGCGATGGACGTTGGGCTCGGAGATGCCCGGTGCCGAGATGAAGTCGACCTTCTCGACCAGGGTCCGCACCGTGTGCTCGAGCCGGAACAGGATGACCCGCGGCACCACGTAGTAGAGGTAGCCGGAACCGAAGGAGCCCGGGAAGCGCGCCTTCGGGCGGTCCGGGTCGCCGATCGACACCAGGTTGATGTTCGCCCGCCCGTCGATCTGCGCGCCGCTCAGGAAGAAGGCGTCGATCCGTCCCTGCCCGGCGCAGTCGAACAACTCCTTGCCGCCGTCGGTGAAGAAGTTCTGATCGCGCGAGCCCAGCACCGAGACCCGCGGCAGGCTGCCCGACTTCGCCCGCGCCAGGAGTGCCGCCGCCCCCGGGATCGGCGACGACGCGCCAACCGCCACATGCCGCAGCCCCGCCAGCATCCCGGCGATCGCGCCGATCAGCACTTCCTCCGGCCGGACCCCCTCGCAGACCCTGGCGGTCATTCCGCCGCCTCCCGGCCGAGCACGGTCTCGGCGAGGTAGCGCTGGAAGCCCTCCTCGGTGCGGGCGAGATCGGCGTAACGCGCCAGATGGACATCGTCCGCCGGATAATGCCCCGGTACGGCCTGCGGCCATGCCCCCTGTTTCGCCTCCGCGAGTGCCGTCACATAGAGCCCCGGGATGCATCCGGCCTTGGTCGCCTCGTCGGCCATCAGGTCGCCGTCGACGATTTCCTCGGCGGTGACCAGGGTGTCGCGGGCGGCGTGCGCCATCAGCATGCATTCGCGGCGCACCCCGATCCACACGTTGCCGTGGCGATCCGCCTTGCGCGCGTGGAACACCGCGAAGTCGGGCCGCAGGGCCGGGATCGCCACCACCGGATCGTCGTCGCCGAACGGGTTGTCGATCACCCGCCAGTCGGTGCGCCGCGCCAGGATGTCGGAGCCGATCAGGCCGCGCATGACGCTGAACGGCGCCCCGCGCTCGGCCGCCTGCAGCCCGGCATGGACCGCCGGACAGGTGGCGTCGAGCACCCGGATGCTCCCCGCCTTCACCGCCGCCGTGAAGCGCGGCGCAAGGCCGTGCTCGCCGAGGGTCACCGCCGAGGTCTCGGCCGTCGCAACACAGCCGGCACCGATCAGCAGGTCGCCCTGGTAGCCGAACACCGGCACGCCGACCAGATGCAGGCCGCGCACGCCGCGGCGGATCGCGGCGCGCCACAATGCGTTGGCGCCGGGCGTGTAGTCCGGCGGCACCGCCACCATGGCGCCGTCCGGGATCCGGGCGGCCAGGGCCTCGACGCTCGGCAGCAGGTCGGTCATGGCGGCTTCCCCCTGTAGCGAGGCGGAATTCTCGCTCACTCCCTGCCATAGCTGCAATCGGAAGGCGGATAAAATTGGATATCGGATCGGAACTCGACCTTCGCCAATTCGGCATGGCAACGATCTCGGCAGCCTTCGGCAGCAAAGTGGTCGGGGAATTTCCCGACCTCATGGCTGCTACCGGGACGTGAAACTACTCGCTTTGCCGCCGGCCCCACCTTGTCGTCATCCGGACGGACGCGCCGCCCCGGCGCGGCCGAGCCGGAACCTACGGGGCGACGGGCACAGGTAGCTGCAAGCGCGGCGCGTCGGGTGGGTTCCGGCTCTGCGCGACTACGTCGCTCCGGACGGAATGACGACAAGGAAGAGGGCGGCTCCGGGGTGGCCTGCGACCGCAATATGGAACTCGCAACCCCTACTGCCCGAAGCCCTCGATCGCCGCCGGATAGCCGTTGTAGGCCTGGGCGACCGTCCAACCCGCGTCGATCGGCAGCGTCACGCCGGTGATGACGGCGGCCTGCTCGGACAGCAGGAAGACGATGCCGTCGGCGATGTGCCGCGGATACACCAGCACCTTCAGGGCGCCCGAGTCCCTGATCTTCTCCGGATCGCGGTGGCCGCTGTCGATGCGCGCCTGTATCGCCGGGGTGATGGTGTAGGTCGGCGCCACCGCATTCACCCGGATGCCGTGGATGCCGTACTCGCAGGCCAGGATCTCGGTCAGGTGGCGCACCGCCACCTTGCTGATGTTGTAGGCCGGGATCGGCATCACCGCGAAGCTGTTGATCGAGGCGAGGTTGACGATGGCGCCGGCCTGCCGCGCCTTCATCCGCCGGGCGGCAGCGACGTTCACCGACCAGGTGCCGCGGTAGTTCACGTCCATGACCCGGTCGGCCTCGGCGCGGTCGGTGCGCTCGGTGGTGACGGCGTTCTGCAGGATGCCGGCGGAATGCACCACGGCGCCGACCGGGCCGACCGTGCTCTCGATGTCGTCGAACAGGTCCTCGACCGCCTTGTCGTCGGCGACGTCGATGACGCGGACATGCGCGGTGCCGCCGGCCCGCCGCAGCTTGTCGGCGACCGCTTCGGCAGCCTCGGCATTGCGGTCGGCGACCACCACGATCTCGCCCGCCGCCGCGAGCTTCTCGGCCGTCGCCTGCCCGATGCCGCTGGCGCCGCCGGTGACGACGCTGATCCTGCCCTTGCTCATGCACTTCCTCCCGGGGAACGATTTCGGCAATGGGGTGCCGCTTGCCGCGTATCTTGGCGGGCGCGTCCGGAAACCGCTACAGCGCGTCGTCGATTTCGGCGTCGGACATTCCCGCCTCGCGCAGCACCTCGCGGCTGTGCTCGCCGAGCTTCGGCTGGTGGTGGCGCACCGGCAGCGACTGGCGGTCGAAACGGAAGGCGGTGTCGGGGATCTCCAGCGCGCCCTCGCTCGGGTGCTCGAACGGCCGGAAGAAGCCGATGGCCTCGAGTTGCGGGTCGTGGCGCAGGTCGGCCAGGCTGTTGACCGGGCCGCACGGTATCTCCGCTTCCCGCAGGGCCTGCAGCCAGTCCGCCGTCGAGCGCTCGCGCAGCGCCGCACCGGCGATGGCGTAGAGGTCGTCGATGTTGCGCGAGCGCTGCGCCATGCTGACGAAGCGGGGATCGGCGGCGCGCTCCGGCGTGCCGATCATCTCCCAGAACCGCCGCCACTGCCTGTCGGTGTAGGGCAGCATGCAGATGTAGCCGTCGCTGGTGGCGTGCGGCCGGCGCTGCTTCGACAAGGCACGGGCGTAGCCCGGTGGCCCCTCGGACGGCACGAAGGTGGCGCCGTATTGGTGCTCGAGCAGCACGTAGCCGACCAGGCTCTCGAACATCGCGATCTCGACATAGACGCCCTTGTCGGTGCGGAACTTCTGCAGCAGCGCCGCAACAAGTCCGGTGCTGGCGAGCAGTGCGGCACTCTTGTCGGCGACGATGGTCGGTGCCAGGACCGGCGCCCCGTCGCGCGCCATGAAGGTGCCGGCGAAGCCGGACTCGCCCTGGATCACGTCGTCATAGGCCGGGCGGCCGGCATAGGGGCCGTCCTCGCGGTAGCCGTGCAGGCCGCCGTAGACGATCTTCGGGTTGCGCGCCATGACGGCGTCGGCATCGAAGCCGAATGCCGCCATCTTCTGCGGCCGCATGTTGTGGACCAGGGCATCGGCGCCGTCGACCAGCCGCCACAGCGCCTCCCGGGCGGCCGGCTTCTTCAGGTCCAGCACCAGGCTGCGCTTGTTGCGGTTGGAGCCGAGGAACACCGCCGACATGCCGGGATTGCGCGCCGGACCGAGCACCCGGGTGGCATCGCCCTCCGGCGGCTCGATCTTGATCACGTCGGCGCCCAGGTCGCCGAGGATCTGGGTGGTATAGGGGCCGTAGATGATCGACGTGATGTCGAGCACCCGGATCCCGGACAGCGGCAGGAACACGTGGCCTCCCCCGGCTACCGCCGCTGGTCGAACCGCCGGCCGACCAGAGCCGCGGCGATGTTGGTCTTCTGGATGTCGATGGCGCCGCCGGCGATGCCCCAGCCCCAGGCGTCGCGCAGCTTCTGCTCCATGCCGTACTCCTTGGCGTAGCCGTAGGCGCCCATCACCTGCAGCCCGGCGCCGGCGACCTCGCGCACCATCTCGTTGGCGAAGCACTTGGCGAGCGAGCTGTCGAGCACGCTCGGCAGGCCGTCCTCGGCGTTCTTCGCGGCGCGCCAGATCAGCAGCCGCGAGGCCTCGACCCGCATCGCCATCTCGGCCAGCTTCATCTGCACCGCCTGGAACTCGACCAGCGCCTTGCCGAAGGCCTTGCGCTCCTGAACGTAGCCGAGCGCCTGGTCGAGCGCCGACTGGGCGATGGCGAGGCACATGGTGGCGTTGCCGCAGCGCTCCAGGTCGAACGCCTCCATCAACTGGCGGAAGCCGCCGGCCGGCACGATCAGGTTCGCCTTCGGCACCTTCACGTCGTCGAAGAAGATGTCGGCCGAGGGAATGCCGCGGAAGCCCATCAGCTTCTCACGCTCGCCGAACGACACGCCCGGCATGTCCTTCTCGACGTAGAGGGCGCCGATGCCCTTGGCCCCCGGCGCGTCCGACAGCTTGGTGTAGACCACATAGGCGTCGGCGTGGCCGCCGCCGGAGCACCAGCGCTTCTGGCCGTTCAGGACGTAATGGTCGTCATGCTCGACCGCCCTGGTCTTCAGGTCGGTGAGCGCGGTGCCGGCGTCCGGCTCCGACATGGCCACGGCGCACACCAGGTCGCCGGAGCACACCTGCGGCACCACACGCTTCGCCAGCTCGGAGCCGGCGAAATGCTCCACCGCGCGCACCGGGCCGACCGAGCTCTCGAAGATCGGGAAGGCGACCGCCGGCGACACCTTGGCGAACTCCTCCAGCACGATCAGCGCCTCGAGGTTGCCGAGCCCGAGCCCGCCGAACTCCTCTGCGACGTTGATGCCGAGGAAGCCCATCTCGGCGTAGCGCTTGATCCATTCCCGCGGCAGCGCCTCGTCCTCGGTCTCCAGGCGGCGGGCGACCTCGACCATCTCGCCGGTCGCGAAGGCGCGCGCCGCGTCGCGCAAGTTCTGCTGCTCTTCGGTCAGCCTGAAGTCCACGTCCGTCTCCTCCCGAACCGCATTGCCGCCGCACCTTGGCGGTGCCCCGGCTACAAGTAAATGAAAGCTTTTCTCATCTGGTGAAATACCGTAGATCCGGATCCGGCCGCAACCCAGCGAGGCGGGGATGGCATCCTACCAACCGGTCACTGCGGTGCTGCGCGGGCTCGATGTGCTGGTCGCCACCAGCCGGCTGCGCGGCCGCGCGACGCTGGCGGAGATCCACCGGCTGACCGGCCTCGACAAGTCGACCATCCTGCGCATGCTGGAAACCCTGGAGCACGCGGGCTTCGTCGTGCGCGACGACGAACGCCGCAGCTACCAGGTCACCGGCAAGACCCTGCTGCTGAGCAGCGGCTACGACCGGCACCGGGTGGTCGGAACCATCGTGGCCCCTGCCCTCGCCGCCTTCCGGACCACCGTCGGCTGGCCCTCCGACGTGGCGCTCTTCGACCACGACTCGATGCTGGTGGTGGAGACCTCGCGCGAGCCCGGGCCGATGTTCCTGAACCGCCAGCCCGGCTACCGGGCGCCGGTGCTCGGCACCAGCCTCGGCCTCGCCTACCTGGCATTCTGCGAAGCCGGCGAGCGCGAAGCGTTCCTCGGCCGTGCCGCCGCCGATCCGGCACCGTGGAACGACATCGCCCGCGACCGCGCCCTCGCCGCGGCGGCATTCGACGGGATCCGGGCGCGCGGCTACGCCACCATGACCCCGAGCTACGGCCGGCAGGAATACGACGGCCTGATCAGCAGCATCGGCGTGCCGATCATGCGCGACGGCCGGGTGTTCGCGGCCATGAACACGCTGTTCCTGCTCAACGCCCTGACGCCGGAACGCGCCGTGGACGCGCTGCTGGCGCCGCTGCAGTCGACCGCCGCACGCCTCGCTGCCGAGCTCGCCCGGCATGCCGCCGGCTAGCCGGGGCGACGGTCCTACTCCCGGAACGTCACGAAATCGTCCAGCGGCACCCGCTCGGTGACCAGCGTGTTCTCCGGTGCCGACCAGTCGGCGTAGCCGAGCGACAGGCCGCACACCACGACGGCCTCCTCCTCCAGATCGAGCTGCTCGCGGATCACCTTGTGGTAGGCGGCGAAGGCGGCCTGCGGGCAGGTCTCCAGGCCATGGCTGCGGGCCAGCAGCATGACGTTCTGGAGGAACATGCCGTAGTCCAGCCAGGAGCCGATCTCCAGATGCCGGTCGATGGTGAAGATGATCCCGACCGGGGCGTCGAAGAACCGGAAGTTGCGGCCGTGCTGGGCGTGCATGCGCTCCGCCTCGCCGCGGGCGATGCCGAGCAGGCCGTACAGGTCCCAGCCGACCTTGCGGCGGCGCGCCAGATACGGCTCGCGGAACTCCTTCGGGTAATACGCCCACTCGTTGGCGTGCTTCTCCGGTCCGTCGAAGGCGGCGACGACCGCGTCGCACAGCCGGTCGCGGGCGGCGCCGGTGAGCACATGCGCCTTCCAGGGCTGCATATTCGTGCCGGACGGCGCGCGCGCCGCCAGCGCCAGGATCCGCTCGACGGTGGCGCGCGGCACCGGGGTGTCGAGGAAGGCGCGCACCGAGCGGCGCTGCGCCACCACCTCCTCGACCGGATTGGCGGGCTCGAACGGCGTGGGGATGCGGGGGGCTGCGGGCATGCTGTCCTTCGGCTCGGAAACGGTCGCTGCAGCGGAGGCTACAGAGTCGCGTCACCGCCGCCTAGTAGCGCCGGTCGGGATCCATGGACCGGCAGACGGACCAGGGCGCTGGAACCAGGAAACCGCAATTCCGGTTGTCGCTGGCGCTCCCCTCGGCGCGCCGGGCGGATCCCCGACCCGTCTGACTGAACGTCCGGAGCAGCGAATGCCTCTCCCTGCCGGCGGCCCGCTCGCCATAAGCCATATCCGCGACATGCCGGTACTGCCCCAGTTGCCGGAGGGCGCCGTGGTCCGGCGGTTCTCCTGCCGGGAAGCCGCAGTCGGGTGGCCCGCGGCCATCGCCATTCCCGCGAAGCAGGAAGCCGCGACAGTGACCGACTGCCTGTCGGCGGTCGCCGGCTCGATTGGCCGCTCCCCGCTGCCGGCAGGCATCGTGCTGGCCGTCAACGACTCCGCCGACCGCACCTACGCGCTGGCCGGCAGCTGGCTCGCGGAGCGCCGGCTGCCGCATGTGGTGCTAGACGTCGAACTTCCAGCGGGGCGCGGCTCCGCCGGTGTCGCACGCCGCCTCGCCCTAGACGTCGCCGCGGCGCTGGTGGCGCCGGACGGCCTCCTGCTGACGACCGATGCCGACTCGCGGCCGCACTCCGACTGGGTCGCGCAGAACCTGGCCGCGATCGCCGCCGGCGCCGACGTGGTGTGCGGCGAGATCGACATCGACGCCGCCGATTGGGCCTTGTTGCCCTCGCGGGTGCGCTGCCGGATCCTGCTGGAGCGCGCCTATGCCGGGCTGACCACGCGCTTCGACAGCCTGCTCGACCCGTCGGCGCCCGGGCCCGCGACACGCCAGCGCAACGCCAGCGGCGCCAGCATCGCCTGCCGTCAAGCGGTCTACCGGGATGTCGGCGGCATGCCGCCGATCGCCTGCGGCGAGGACAGGGCGTTCGCCGCCGCGGCCGCCGGGCGCGGCTGGCGGGTGCGGCACGCGCCGGACGTCCGGGTCACCACCTCGGGCCGGCTCACCGGGCGCGCCCGCGGCGGCATGGCCGACACGCTCGCGAGCTGGGTCGGCGACCAGGCGGCGGCGTGCGACCAGGCGATGAAGCCGGCGAGCGTTGCGCCATGACCGTGAGCGCACGCGCCCGGGCGGTGCCGACGGCGGTCGCGCCGAACGGGACGACCGGCCGGATCCTTGGCGAAATCGCCGATCGTGCCGCGGCTGCCGATCGCGGCGAGTGCGATCTCTCCGGCGATGTCGCCGCCCTGCGCGAGGCGGGAATTCTCACGGCGATGCTGCCCCCGGCATTCGGCGGCAGCGACCTCGGGATGACCGCCGAAACCGCCCAGTCGGCCGTCACCCTGCTGCGCCGGCTCGGACGCGCCAACCTCTCGGTCGGCCGCATCGTCGAGGGTCATATGAACGCCATCAAGCTGATCCGGCTGTATGGCAGCCGCGAGCAGCAGGAGCGCGCCTTCTCGGCGGCGCTCGCCGGATCGCTTTTCGGCGTCTGGGGCGCCGACGCGGCCCGGCCCGTCGAACTGCTCTCGGGGATTGATCCCGACGCGCCCGGTTCGCGGCCCTGGCGGCTGTCCGGCAGCAAGCGCTTCGCCTCCGGCCTCGGCCTCGTCGACCGCGCGCTGGTGACGGTGCGCCTCGCCGATGCCGCGCCGCAGCTGTGCCTGCTCGAGGTGACGGATCGCCGCCGGATGGACCACTCGACCTGGCGGACCTCGGGGATGCGGGCCACCGGCTCCGGCGACTACTGCTTCGACGGCGTCGCCGTGACGGCCGGCCAGCGGATCGGCGCGCCTGGCGACCTGCTGCGCGAGCCGCATTTCGAGGGCGGTGTGTGGCGCTACGCGGCGCTGCATGTCGGCGGCATCGAGGCGATCGCCGAGGCGGTGCGGCAGGCGATCCGCGCGCGCGGCCAGACCGGCGATCCGCAGCAGCTCGCCCGCATGGCGCAATTGGCCGAGTTCTGCGGCACCGGGCGCCTCTGGGTGGAGAGCGCCGCCCGGCGCGTCGAGGCGGCGGGCCCGCGGGCCGGCGATGTCGATGACGCGGTGGCGCATGCGCTGCTGGCGCGGGAGGCCGTCGAGCGTGCCGCGCTGGCGTGCATGGCGGTGGCCGACCGGGCGCTGGGAGCGGCCTCGTTCTTCGAGGGTCATCCGGTCGAGCGACTGCGCCGCGACCTGGCGTTCTTCCTGCGCCAGGCAAACCTCGACGGCAAGCGCGACGCCGCAGCCCGCACGGTCGCCCTCGGCGACCGCGCCATCGGCGAGCTGTGGTGAGCGTCGCCACGGGTCCCCTGCTGGCGGCCGCCGCGGCGGCTCCCTGGGCCGAGGTCGCGGATCTCGTCGGCTCCGGCGGGCTGATCGTGCTCGCACCTCACCCCGACGACGAGACGCTCGGCTGCGGCGGCGCGATCGCCATGGCGGCGGCGGTGGGGATCCGCGTCACCGTGGTGGTGCTGACCGACGGCCGGCGCTCGCATCCGCGATCGGCCCGTTTTCCCGGCGACCGCCTGGCCAGGCTGCGGCGACGCGAGGTGAGTGCTGCGCTACGGATCCTGACCGCGGCGCGCGGCGCGCTCCGATGGTTCGGCCACCACGACTGCGCGTTGCCGGTGGATTCGGCCGGCACCGAGGCGTTGGCCCGTCGCGTGGCGGCGGAGGCGGCGGATGTCGAGGCGACGGCGCTCTGGGCGACATGGTCGCAGGACCCGCATTGCGACCACCAGGGCACGGCGGCGGTCGCCCGTGCCGCGGCGGCGATCTGCCCGGGGATGACGCATTGGGCCTATCCCGTCTGGGGCCGCTTCGCCGACGTTCCGGCGGCGGGCTTGCCACCGCGCGGCGACATCTTCCGCCTGGATACCACCCCGGTCCGCGCGCTCAAGGAGCGTGCGCTCGCCCGGCACCGCAGCCAGATGACCGGACTGATCGACGACGATCCCGACGGCTTCGTCATGGCGGAGCCGATGCAGCGGCACTTCCTCGACCACCCCGAGATCTTCCTGCGCGAGTGCCCGGCGTGACCGATCGCAAGCGCCACTTCGAGCGCCTGTACCGTCGCGAGCAGGATCCCTGGGGGTTCGAGACCAGCCCCTACGAGAACCGGAAATACGCCGCCACCCTGGCATCCCTGCCCCGCCGCCGGTATGCCGCCTGTCTCGAGGTCGGCTGCTCGATCGGCGTGCTGAGCCAGCGGCTGGCGCTGCGCTGCGAGCGGTTCCTGGGCATCGACCTGGCGGCGGATGCGGTGGCGCGCGCCCGGGCACGCGCCTACCCGGGCGGCAACGCCGATTTCCGGGTGGCGGAGGTGCCGCGGCAGTGGCCGTCCGGCCGCTACGACCTGATCGTCCTGTCGGAGGTCCTGTACTACCTGTCGCCGGCGGAGATTGGGGAGGTCGTGGCGCTGGTGGCCCGCGACCTGGCGCCGTGCGGCAACTGCCTGCTGGTCAACTGGCTCGGTGCGACCGGCACCGCGCTGTCGGGCGACGACGCCGTCGGATGCTTCGAGGCGGCGTTCGGGTCGGCCGCCCCGCTCCACGCGACGATGCGGCGGCGCGAACCGACCTACAGGATCGACCTGTTCAGCGCCCCGCCGGACTAGACGCGCAGCCTCAGAACAGGGCCTTCGCGAGGATCCAGAGTCCCAGTGCCAGCAAGGATGCGAACAGGCATTGCCGGAACCGCCGCTCCGACAGCCGCCCGCGGACCCGACGGCCGGCCTCCATGCCGAGCAGCGCCGGCAGCACGGCCAGAGCAGACAGCCAGGCCAGCCGCTCCGGCACCAGGCCCCTGCTGCCGAGCCCGGCGGCCAGCGCCAGGGTGGCGGCGAGGAAGGTGAGGCCCATCGCCTGCACCAGGCGGTCGCGCGGCAGCCCGAGCGCCTGCAGGTAGGGCACCGCCGGCATCACGAACGACCCGGTCATGCCGGTCAGGATGCCGGTGGCCAGCCCCATCGCCGGCGCGAGCGCGGTCTCCCGGCGTCCGGGCGCCGGCCAGGGCGGTGCGGCGAGGCCGACGGCGCCGTACACGGCCGTGGTCACGCCCAGCAGTGCGGTCAGGGTCGCTGCCGCGATCAGCGCCGGGGCGCCGCTGGCGGCCAGCGTCCCCACGATCAGCGCCAGCAGGAACGGCCAGAGCCGGCGGACCAGCACCACGAAGCCGCCGCCGGCGAATGCCTGCCAGAGATTGGTGACCAGCGACGGCAGCAGCATCACCGCCATCGCCGCCTCGATGCCGAGCGTCGCCGTCAGCAGCGCCAGGGTCACGGTCGGCAGGCCGAGGCCGACGACGCCCTTCACGAAACCGGCGAGGGACAGGACGGCCACGACGAGGAGGACGGCGGTGGGTTCGGTCATGCGCGAAACGCTATCCGCCGCTGGCCGGCCGATGCTTCGGTCCTGGCCGAAGCGTCCATGCCGTCAGCGGTCCTTCAGCATCTCGTAGTGCGGGATGCCATCCTCGTCGTAGGGGCCGTGCACCACCCGGTAGCCCAGGCCCTCGTAGAACGCCTTCAGATAGGCCTGCCCGTTCAGCCGGACCGCCGGTTCGCCGAAGCGCTCTGCGACGAAACGGTGGCATTCGACCATGACCGCCCGGCCGAGGCCGCGGCCGCGCCCCGCCGCGGCGGTCAGCACCCGGCCGATCGCCGCCTCGGCATAGTAGTCGCCGGGCGCGAACACCCGGGCTGATGCCAGGATCGGCCCGGCGGTGCCGGCGTCTGTCCCGATCAGGTGCCAGGCCGCGGCATCCTTGCCGTCGAGCTCCGGGTACGGACAGTTCTGCTCGATCACGAACACGTCCTGGCGCGCCCGCAGCAGCGCGTAGAGAGTGTCGCGGTCGAGATCCTGCCAGCCGTACCAACGCCAGTCGATCGAGCTCATGGGTGTCACTGCTTCATGGGCGTCACTGGCGGCGCGCCTGCCGGACCACGCCGGACGCGCGCGCCTCGACGATCGCGGTCAAAGGCACCAGCACGAAGCCGGCCGCCCGCGCCCGCGGGATCCACGCCTCCAGCACGTTGAGCGTCGCATCGCGCGGATGCCCGATGGCGATGGCGCTGCCGGTCTCGCGCGCCACCCGCTCGGCAATGCCGAGACGGATCTCGACCTCGGCGGCGGTGTCGACGTTGTCGAGAAACACGTCCCGACTGGTCGCCGGCGCGCCGAGCCCGCGCACCGTCGATTCGCCGACGCTCTTCCCGGAGGTCAGCGAATCCAGGAACAACAGGCCATGCCGGCGCATCGATTCGCCGACCAGGCGCATGCCCTCGGGGCTCTCGGTGAAGCGGCTGCCCATGTGGTTGTTGATGCCCACGAAACCGTCGAACTGCCGCAGGCTCCACTCGATGCGGCGCTGCACCTCGTCGGCACCGAGACCGATGTCGAGCGCGTTCGGTCCGGGATCGGCGTCCGTACCATGCGGCTGCATCGGCACGTGGACGAGCAGCTCATGCCCGCGCGCCCGCGCCAGGGCGGTCTGCTCGGCCAGCTCCGACGCATAGGGCAGGAAGGCCAGGGTGACCGGCGCCGGCAGCTCGATGGCCCGGCGGCCTCGGCGCTTGTCGATGCCGATATCGTCGAGGACGATGGCGATCATCGGCCGGCCATTCGCCGCCTCGGCGACCGCGGCGAAGCGCTTCCAGGCCGGTAGGCGTCCGCTCATCGCGGGATCGGTCGCCGGGGGATCGGCCAGTACGTCGGGTGGCAGCCGCGGCTCGGGATCCGCCGGCATCGATGCGGCGCCCGCCGGCAGCCCGGCGACGATGGTCGAAGCCGCGATCGGGAGCGCGGCCACGGGGACCGGCGGCTCCTTCAGCCCCTCCGGCAACGCCAGCCGCGGCAACGGGATGGCAGCCGCAGCCTGCGGCTCCCGCACACCGGGAACGGCCGCGGGCGGTGCCACCGCCGTTCTCTCGGCGGCCGGCCGCGCCGACGGCACCGGAGCCGCAACCGCCGCAACGGCGCCGGACGGATGCGGCCGCGCCAGCCACGCCCCGAGGCCGATGCCGGCGGCGAACAGCAGGCCGGCGACCGCCAGGGCCGTCCCGACCCGCATCAGGGCCGGGCGCGCCGGGTGCCGCCGCCGCTGGGCGTTCTGGGACGCCGCTCGCCTTGCCATGCTTGCCGCTTCCGTGCCGGTGAACGGGTTGTTAAGGTAGCCTGATCGCGTTGCGGCGCTATGTTAACAAACTTTGGCAAGCTGCTGAAATGTTTCTTCTGATCGATAACTACGACAGCTTCACATACAACCTCTACCACTTCCTGGGCGAGCTCGGGGCGCGGTTCGAGGTGCATCGCAACGACCGGATCACCGTCGACGCCATCGAAAAGATGGATCCGCAGGGCATCGTGATCTCGCCCGGTCCCTGCGATCCGGACCGCGCCGGCATCTGCGTCGAGCTGGTCCAGCGGCTGGCCCCGAAGGTCCCGATGCTGGGCGTCTGCCTCGGCCACCAGGCCATGGGCCAGGTGTTCGGCGGCGTGGTCCGCCGCGGCCCGGTGCCGATGCATGGCAAGGTGTCGACCGTGCACACCGACGGCAAGGACCTGTTCGCCGGACTGCCCGAGAGCTTCGATGTCACCCGCTACCACTCGCTGATCGTCGGCGACGAGCGATGGCCGGACGTGCTGGAGAAGACCGCCTGGACCGACGACGGGGTCATCATGGGGCTGAAGCACCGTGAGTACCCGTGCTGGGGTGTCCAGTTCCATCCGGAGAGCATCGCCTCCGAGCATGGCCATCGAATGCTCGCGAACTTCCTGCGTCTCGCCGGCTTCAACGGCGCCCCGATCCAGCCCATCGAGGAGATCGAGGCACGCCTGAAGCGGACCGGGACCCACGGCTGACGGACAACATGACCGGTGACATCCAGGATATGAAGGCGCTGATCGCGCGCGTGGCGGACGGCGGATCACTCAGCGAGTCGGAGGCCGAGATGGCGTTCGACATCATCATGTCGGGCAACGCCACGCCGTCGCAGATGGGCGGCTTCCTGATGGCGCTGCGGGTGCGCGGCGAGACCGTCGCCGAGATCACCGGTGCGGCCCGCACCATGCGGGCCAAGATGCTGCGCATCCCGACCCCGGCCGGCGCCATCGACACCGTCGGGACCGGCGGCGACGGCGCCAAGACCTACAACATCTCGACCGCCGCCGCCTTCGTGCTGGCCGGTGCCGGGGTCGTGGTTGCCAAGCACGGCAACCGGGCGCTGTCGTCGCGCGCCGGTGCCGCCGACGTGCTCACCCACCTCGGGGTGAACATCGACTGCGACATGAGCCTGGTGCAGGCGGCGCTGGCCGAGGCCGGGATCTGCTTCTTCATGGCGCCGCGCCACCACAGCGCCATGCGCCATGTCGGCGGCACCCGCGTCGAGCTCGGCACCCGCACGATCTTCAACCTCCTGGGCCCGCTGTCGAACCCCGGCGGCGTGACGCGCCAGCTGATCGGCGTGTTCTCCAAGGACTGGGTCATCCCGATGGCCGAGACCCTGGTCAAGCTGGGCTCCGAGCGGGCCTGGGTGGTACACGGCGACGGCCTCGACGAGATCACCACCACCGGGGTGACCACCGTGGCCTCGCTCGACGGCGGACGCATCGAGACCTTCGAGATCACGCCCGAGGACGCCGGCCTGCCGCGCGTCGGCATCGAGGCGGTGCGCGGCGGCGACCCGGAGCACAACGCCGTGGCGTTGCGCGCCGTGCTCGACGGCAGCCCGGGCGCGTACCGCGACATCGTGCTGATGAACGCCGCCGGCGCGCTGATCGTCGCCGGCAAGGCGGGCACGCTGAAGGACGGCGTGGCGCTGGCCGCGGAGATCGTCGACAGCGGCCGGGCCAAGGCCAGGCTGGAGGCGCTGGTCGCCGTCACCAACCGGAGCCTGCCGACATGACCGGACGCGATGTCCTGGCCGAGATCTGCGACCACAAGCGCGGCGAGATCGCAGCGCGCAAGGCGGCCCGCCCGCTCGCCGATGTCGAGGCCGCGGCCCGCGCTGCCGATACCCCGCGCGGCTTCGTTTCGGCGCTTCGGCGGGCATCCGGCTGCGGCTATGGCCTGATCGCCGAGATCAAGAAGGCGTCGCCGTCGAAGGGCCTGATCCGCGCCGACTTCGACCCGCCGGCGCTGGCGCGTGCCTACGCCGCCGGTGGTGCCGCCTGCCTCTCCGTGCTGACCGACGAGAAGTACTTCCAGGGCGCCGACCGTTATCTCGTCGCGGCCCGGGCGGCGGTGACGCTGCCGGTGCTGCGCAAGGACTTCATGCTGGACACCTGGCAGGTCGCCGAGGCGCGCGCACTCGGCGCCGACTGCATCCTGGTGATCATGGCGGCGCTGTCCGATGCGCAGGCGGCGGAACTCGAGGATGCGGCGGTCGGCTGGGGCATGGACGTGCTGGTCGAGGTGCACGACGCCGAGGAGCTGGAGCGTGCGCTGCAGCTGAAGTCGCCGCTGATCGGCGTCAACAACCGCAACCTGAAGACCATGACGACCGACCTCGCCACCACCGAGGCGCTGGCGGGAAGGATCCCCGCCGGCCGCGTGCTGGTGGCGGAGAGCGGCCTGAACCACCCGCACGACCTGGCGCGGATGGCCGGGGTCGGCGCCCGCTGCTTCCTGGTCGGTGAATCGCTGATGCGGCAGGCGGATGTCGCCGCCGCCACCCGCGCGCTGCTCGCCGATCCGGTGGCGGCGGTCGCCTGAACGCCTCGGGAGGGCGGAGCCCATGAGCGACCTCACCCATTTTGACGACGCCGGCCGGGCCCGCATGGTCGACGTCGGCGGCAAGGACGAGACCGAGCGCTCGGCGACCGCACGGGGCGCCGTGTACTGCTCGGCCGAGACCATCGCGCTGATCCGCAGCGGCGGCGTCAAGAAGGGCGACGTGCTCTCGGTGGCTCGGCTGGCCGGCATCATGGGCGCCAAACGCACCCCCGACCTGATCCCGCTCTGCCATCCCCTCGCCCTCACCTCGGTGGCGGTCGACCTGAGCGTCGACCCCGAGCGCGGCGCGGTCGAGATCGAGGCGACCTGCAAGCTGCAGGGCCGCACCGGCGTCGAGATGGAGGCGCTCACCGCGGTGTCGGTGGCGGCGCTGACCGTCTACGACATGGTCAAGGCGGTCGACCGCGGCATGCGGATCGGCGACATCCGGCTGGTCCACAAGGCCGGCGGCAAGTCGGGAGAGTACCGTGGCGAGTGACCTGCTGCCGGTCGAGGAGGCGCTGGCGCGGATCCTGGCCGCGCTGACGCCGGTCTCGGCCGAGATGGTGCCGGTCTCCGATGCCCTCGGGCGGGTCACCGCCGAGCCGATCCGCGCCCGCCGCACCCAGCCGCCGATGGCGGTCTCGGCGATGGACGGCTACGCGGTGCGCGCCGTGGACGTCGCCGGCGTGCCGGCGACGCTGCGCCGGGTCGGCTCGGCGCCGGCCGGCGGCACCTACCAGGGCCGGGTCGGCCCCGGCGAGGCGGTGCGGATCTTCACCGGCGGCCCGGTGCCGGATGGCGCCGATGCGATCGTGATCCAGGAGGACGTCGACGCCGCCTCCGAGGAGGACGGAGCGGAGATCGTGGTGCGCGAGGGTGCCGCCGCCGGCACCTTCATCCGGCCGGCCGGGCTGGATTTCCGGGCCGGCGACGTCGGCGTGCCGGAGGGCCGGCGCCTGACCGCCCGCGACGTCGGCCTGACCGCCGCGATGAACGTGCCATGGGTCCGGGTCCGCCGCCGGCCGCGGGTGGCGATCCTGTCGACCGGCGACGAGATCGTTCGCCCGGGCGAACTCGACGAGCCGAGCCGCATCGTGTCGTCGAACGCCTACGCGCTGGCGGCGGTGGTGCGCGCCGTGGGGGGCGAGGCGATCGACCTCGGAATCGCCCCCGACGACGGCGACGCGCTGCGGGCGATGGCGGCCGGCGCGCGCGGCGCCGACCTGCTGGTCACCAGCGGCGGCGCCTCGGTCGGCCGCCACGACCTGGTGCAGTCGGCGCTGGGTGACGGCGCCCTCGGGGCCGACGCCCTGAAGGTGGGGTTCTGGAAGATCGCCATGCGGCCGGGCAAACCGCTGATCTTCGGACGGTTCGGCTCGGTGCCGATGCTCGGCCTGCCGGGCAACCCGGTGTCGACCATGGTGTGTGCGACGGTGTTCCTGCGCCCCGCGCTGGAGCGGCTGCTCGGCCTCGCCGCCCGGCCGGCGGCGCTGGTCGAGGCGGTGCTCGCGGTCGACCTGAAGGCGAACGACCAGCGGCAGGACTACATGCGGGCGACCTCGGAGCCCGGCGCCGACGGCCGCCGGCTGGTGACGCCCTTCGGCCGGCAGGACAGCTCGATGATGTCGCGCCTCGCCGCCGCCGACTGCCTGGTGGTCCGGCCGCCGCATGATCCGGCACGCAGCGCCGGCGACACCGTTGCCGTCCTGGCACTCGACGGCGATTTCCTCTCGATTTGAGACCGGATCGCCGCGACGCCCCGGAGTGGCTTGATTCTGCTTGACCTCTCCCGAGACCAAAAGTAGAACATTTTTCCATGTACCGTTTTTGTTCGCGCCGGTCGTCGGCGCGACCGGTCGGGAGGGCGTCGGGCAATGCTCACCAGGAAGCAGCACGAGTTGCTGGTCTTCATCCAGAAGCGGATCGAGGAGAGCGGCGTGTCGCCGTCCTTCGACGAGATGAAGGACGCCCTCGACCTCAAGTCCAAGTCCGGCATCCACCGGCTCATCACGGCACTGGAGGAGCGCGGCTTCATCCGTCGCCTGGCGCACCGGGCCCGCGCCCTGGAGGTGCTGCGCAGCGCCGAGCAGGTGGTGGCGCGCGGCGCCCGCTCCGACCGGCCGGCGGCACGCGGCTTCGCGCCCAACGTCATCCCCGGCAACTTCCCGTTCCGCGGTGACCCGCCGGTGCCGTCGCCGGCGCCCGGCGAGGGTCCGGAGAGCATCGACCTGCCGATGTATGGCCGGATCGCCGCCGGCACCCCGATCGAGGCGCTGCGCGACCCGTCGACCTCGATCGCCGTGCCCGCCTCGATGCTGACCGGGGGCGATCACTATGCACTGCAGGTTTCCGGCGATTCGATGGTGGAGGCCGGCATCCTGGACGGCGACACCATCATCATCCGGCAGTGCGACACCGCCGAGAACGGGTCGATCGTGGTGGCGTTGGTGGACGATCAGGAGGCGACGCTGAAGCGGCTGCGCCGCAAGGGCCAGTCGATCGCGCTGGAGCCGGCGAACCCGGCCTATGAGACGCGGATCTTCGGCCCCGACCGGGTCAAGGTGCAGGGTAAGCTGGTCGGCCTGTTGCGGCAGTATTGAGGTCGCAGCGGCTGGCAGGACCCGCGGTCAGGCGAGCTGCGGCCGCCCGAACAGCTTGCTGAGGTCGGCCAGAACCACTTCCGGCTGACGCTGGTGGGCAGCCTCTTTCATCCGCCCCCGTTCGACGGTGGCGCGTTCGATCGCGTGGCTGCGGATGCGCTTGCGGTTCGTAACGGAGATCTGGCGGAACATCGAACTCGCCCACCGATCCTTGCTGGCGTCGTCGGCTTTCGACGCCTGCACGATGGCGACGTAGACGAGGTTTCGGCGGCCGACGACTTCGTCGACTGCATCGGCGAGGATCGTGAAACACCGTTGCCGCAGCGAATCCTGCATTCTGCGATCTCCCCAGACGGTAAGATCCGCCACCCCCGTAGCGGATCCGGGCTTTTACACCACTTCGTGCCTCGATGCCAGTTTCAGTCGTCGTCCGGCTTCGGACGCGCGCGCGGAAGCTGCTGGACGACCCAGGGCCGGTCCCCGCGGGCATCGTTGACGGATCTGATCCGGACCTCAGGGCCGGACAGCCACACGGCGTGCGCGCCGCCGCGGCGCAGTTCCTCGCGATCGACCACCACCGCGGCGCCCGGGCACTGCCCGCGCAGCCGTATCCGGGCGACCACGACGTCGGCGTGGCGGCAGTCCTCACGCGCCGCCTCCGGAGATGTCGGGAGCGCGAGCAGACGGTGGCCGACCCGCAGCACGCAGCCGAGGCCATCGCAGTCGAAGCCGAGGATGCCGTCGCCGGCATCGGCCTCGGCGAAGCTGACGGCCTCGGTGCCGCCACGGCGGCGTTGCCAGGATTCGCGCAGGAAGCCACTGCCGCGCTGCGACGACACCATCCAGCCCTGCCCCGGCACGCGGACCGCAGCGAGTTCGCCATCGTCTGAGAACAGCGCGTCGGGTGAGCGCCCCAGTCCGGCCGACACGAACCCGATCAGGGCGAGCGCGATGCCGAGCCAGCGGATCGGCGTCCGCCACAAAGCGAGCCAGAGACCGCCGATCGCCACCCAGGCGAGCGGCCCTGTGCCGAGTGCCGTCACGCCGACCGCCGTCAGCGGCCCGTCGGCCACCCGCCCGGCGGCCCACAGCATCGCGTCGATTCCCCAGCCCATCACTGCGAGCGGCCAGCGCTCCAGACCCGCCGGCATCACAAGCAGCGCCACGGCGCCGGCCGGCATGGTCACGAATGCCGTCAACGGCACCGCGACGACGTTTGCCACCGCGCCGAGCGCCGGGATCTGCTGGAAGTGATGGGCGATGATCGGAGCCGTCGCGACCGACGCGACGACCGATGTCGCCACCACTCCCCCGACATATCGCAAACCCTGCAGGAGCGGGCCGGTGCCGCGCTCCAGCCGCGAGCGCCGGCGGCGTGCCGCCGCTTCCCAGGCGGCGATCAGCGCAATCACCGCCGCGAAGGACAACTGGAAGCTCGGCCCGGTGAGGCTCTCCGGCGAAATCAGCAACACCGCAGCCGCCGCCCAAGCGACCAGATGCAGGCTGAGGGCATCGCGGTCCAGCAGCACCGCGAAGAGCACAAGCCCGGTCATCATGAAGGCGCGCTGGGCCGGCACCGGGGCGCCGGATAGCAGGAGGTAGAATGCCGTCGCCGCCAGTGCGACGGCGGCCGCCCACTTCTTGATCGGCCGGCGCAGTGCCGCCGCCGGCCATGCCGCCAGGACGGTGCGGACGGCGCCGAACACCGCGCCCGCCACCATGCCCATGTGCAGGCCGGAGATCGACAGCAGGTGCGCCAGGCCGGTCTCGCGGAAGACCTCGTCGGTCTGGCTGTCGATGCCGGCGCGGTCACCGACCAGCATGGCCGCGGCGATGCCGCCGACGGAGCCCGGCAACGCCGCGCGGATTCGGCCGGCGACGGTATCGCGCAGGCGGTCGACCGCGATCCACAACCCGTCCGCCGGGCCCGGCGCGGCCCGTGCCACCACCGTCACGGGTCCGACCGCGAAGCCGACCGCCCCGATCCCTCGGAAATAGGCATCGCGCTGGAAGTCGAAGGCGCCAGGCGCCACCGGTGCAGGTGGCGGGCGAAGCCGGACCCGCACCCGGATGCGATCACCGATGCGCAGCGCCGCCGCCTCCGTCGACCGGCCGCCGACGGTGACGCGCAGCCCGGTCGGGAGCGGTCCGCGCGGCTCGGCCTCCGAGAGTTCGCGCAGCGTCAGCCTTTGGCCGGACGGACGCCGCTCGATCGCCGTCAGCCGGCCTTCGACCTCGCTCCAGATCTCATGCTCCAGCATGACGGTCGCGAGCGTGCGGGTGCGCAGCCCGGCGGCGGTGAAGCCGATCGACGCGGTGACCAGCAGGAGCAGCATCCAGACACCGGCTGCGCTGCCGCGAACCCATAGCGCCACCACGACACCGGCCGTCACCATCGCCGGCCCCAGGTATGCCGGCGGCTCCTGCGCGCAGGAGAAGTAGGCGGCGATCCCGGCAGCCAATGCCACCGGCAGCCACAGAACCCGGCGCGGCCCTTCCCGCTGGGCCCACGTCGTCACCAATCTCGTCGACGATCCGGCGGCAGGACGCCCGTTCCGCGTGGCGGTCGGCCGCGGCCTTGGCGGTTCCGGGGCCGCCGCCGGTCGCCTCGCATCGAGCGTTGTGTTAAACACCTGCCGCCCGCCCGCCGGGTGGGCGCGGCCGGCCGCGACCGCATTCCCGGGCATCGCCACAAGAGCCTCGTCTCATGACCGTCGTCACCCGATTCGCCCCCTCGCCGACCGGCTACCTGCATATCGGCGGCGCCCGGACCGCGCTGTTCAACTGGCTGTTCGCCCGCCATCATGGCGGCGTCTACCGCCTGCGGATCGAGGACACCGACCGCCAGCGTTCGACTAAGGAAGCCGTAGAGGCGATTCTCGACGGTCTCGCCTGGCTCGGCCTGCAGGGTGACGGCGAGGTCGTGCTGCAGTCCGAGCGGGCGCCGCGCCATGCCGAGGTTGCACGGGCCCTGCTCGAGCAGGGCAAGGCCTATTACTGCTACTGTACCCCCGAGGAGCTCGCCCAGATGCGCGAGGCGGCACGTGCCGAGGGCCGCTCGATCCGCTACGACGGCCGCTGGCGCGACCGCGACCCGTCCGATGCTCCGGCGGGGGTCGATCCGGTGATCCGCATCAAGGCGCCGCTCGAAGGCGAGATGACGATCCAGGACGCCGTGCAGGGCAGCGTGACGGTGCCGCATGCCCAGCTCGACGACATGATTCTGCTGCGCGCCGACGGGTCGCCGACCTACATGCACTCCGTGGTCGTCGACGACCACGACATGGACATCACCCACGTCATCCGCGGCGACGACCACCTCAACAACGCGTTCCGGCAGCGGCTCATCTACGACGCCATGGGCTGGCAGGTGCCGGTGTTCGCGCATCTGCCGCTGATCCATGGACCGGATGGCGCAAAGTTCTCCAAGCGACATGGCGCCCTCGGCGTCGACGCCTACCGCGACATGGGCTACCTGCCGGAGGCGTTGCGCAACTACCTGCTGCGCCTCGGATGGGGCCATGGCGACGACGAGATCATTCCGACCGAGCAGGCGGTCGCCTGGTTCGATCTCGGCGGTGTCGGCCGCGCCGCCGCCCGTTTCGACTACGCGAAGCTGGAAAGCCTGAACGGCCACTACATCCGCGAGACCGACGACGCCCGGCTGGCGGAGCTGGTGGCCGAGCGGCTGGCGGCCGACCCGGCGCTGACTGTTGACGATGAGGCACGGCGCCGTATCCGTGCCGGAATGGCCGGGCTGAAGCCGCGCGCCAAGACCCTCGTCGAGCTGGCCGAGAACGCGCGCTTCTATGTCGCCTCGCTGCCGCTCCCGATGGAGCCCAAGGCGGAGGCGCTGCTCGATCCCGACGCACGCGCCCTCCTCTCGGAACTCGTCCCGCAACTACAGGCGCTTACGGCCTTCTCTCACACTGACGTCGAAGACGCGGTGCGGCGCTTCGCGGAAGCCCGCGACATCAAGCTGGGCAAGGTCGCGCAGCCGCTCCGCGCGGCGGTCACCGGCTCGACCACCTCGCCCGGGATCTTCGAGGTCCTGGAAGCGCTGGGCCAGCCCGAGTCGCTGCGGCGCATCGAGGCGGTTTGCGCAGTGCACAACAATAGCTAAGATCGGCCGCCGGCCCGGCGGGACCGCTCGGTTCCGCGACGGAGGCCGTCCGCGACACAGGGGACGGATATGACGAACAAGAGCAACGCCGCGACCTTCACGCTGACCGACGACGCCACCGGCAAATCCTACAAGCTGCCGGTGCTGGACGGCTCGCTCGGACCGAGCGTGATCGATGTGCGCAAGCTGTACGCCGAGACCGGCCACTTCACTTACGACCCCGGCTTCACGTCCACCGGCTCATGCGAGTCCGGGCTGACCTTCATCGACGGCGACGAGGGCGTCCTGCTGCACCGCGGCTACTCGATCGAGGAACTTGCCGAGAATTCCGACTTCCTCGAGGTCGCCCATCTTCTGCTCTACGGCGAACTGCCCAACAAGGAGCAGAAGAAGAAGTTCGACCGCGACGTGACCTATCACACGATGGTCCACGAGCAGCTGAGCAACTTCTACCGCGGTTTCCGTCGCGACGCGCACCCGATGGCGGTGATGTGCGGCGTGGTCGGAGCCTTGTCCGCATTTTATCACGACTCCACCGACATCCACGACGAGCGCCAGCGGATGATCGCGTCGTTCCGACTGGTCGCGAAGATGCCGACGATCGCCGCCATGGCATACAAGTATTCGGTCGGTCAGCCGTTCAACTATCCGCGCAACGACCTGAGCTACGCCGAGAATTTCCTGCACATGATGTTCGCGGTTCCGGCGGAGCCCTATGTGATCAGCCCGACCGTGGCGCGCGCCATGGACCGCATCCTGATCCTGCACGCCGACCACGAGCAGAATGCCTCGACCTCCACGGTGCGGCTGTCCGGCTCGTCCGGCGCCAATCCGTTCGCCTGCATCGCCGCCGGCATCGCCTCGCTGTGGGGGCCGGCGCATGGCGGCGCCAACGAGGCGGTCCTGAACATGCTCCAGGAGATCGGCCACAAGGACAACATCAACGAGTTCATCAAGCGCGCCAAGGACAAGGACGATCCGTTCCGGCTGATGGGCTTCGGCCACCGGGTCTACAAGAACTACGACCCGCGCGCCAAGGTGATGCAGAAGTCCTGCCACGAGGTTCTGGCCGAACTGAACCTCGACGATCCGTTGCTCGAGCTGGCGATGGAGCTGGAGAAGATCGCGCTCTCGGACGACTACTTCGTCGAGAAGAAGTTGTTCCCGAACGTCGACTTCTATTCCGGCATCGTGCTCAAGGCACTCGGCTTCCCGACCTCGATGTTCACGGTGCTGTTCGCGGTGGCGCGCACCGTCGGCTGGGTCGCGCAGTGGAAGGAGATGATCGAGGAGCCGGGCCAGAAGATCGGCCGGCCGCGGCAGCTCTACACCGGTCCCACCCAGCGGCCCTACGTGCCGTTGAGCGCGCGCTGAGCAACCGCGGACCTTGTCTGCGCGGAGGGCGGCCTGGCGGCCGCCCTCTTGCGTTCGATGCCTCGGGGTCTCGTTCAGGCGCCGGCGATCTCCTCGAGCATCGCGGCGAGCGTGACGGTCCGGCAATAACCGCCGAACGCGCGCAGCGCCGCATCGTGGCGCTCGTCGGTATAGGTGGCGCAGCAGTCCGCGACGCAGACCGCGTAGTAGCCGCGGTCGGCGGCGTCGCGGATCGCCATGTCAACGCATTGGTCGGTCAGCAGGCCGGCCACGATGAGGTGCCGGACCCCAAGATTGCGCAGCACATAGTCGATGGTGGTGGAGTTGAACACGCCCGACGAGGTCTTCGGCAGGACGATGTCGTCCTCGGCAGGCGCGACCGCGTCGATCACCCTGCCCTCCCACGCCCCCTTGGGCACGAACAGGCCGGAGAGCTTGTGGTCGAGGCTGCGATCGCGCCCGTCCCGGGTCAGGCTCTCGACCACGGTGTAGATCACCTCGATTCCGGCATTGCGGCTGGCTGCGACCAGGCGTGCGATGCCCGGCACGACACGCGCCTCCAGATCGGCGACGAAGGCGGGATGCTCGGCGCGGATCGGCGCGGAGATCTCGAGGTTCTGCACATCGACCAGCAGCAGCGCGCTCCGGGAGGGCTCGATCGGCACGTCGCGGCGCAAGGCGGCGTCGGCGGGACGTTCATCGGCAGACGTCATGGGCTGGGTCCGGCAGGTCGACGACGGGCGAGCGGTATCGGGGTTTTCCCGGCGGTGCAAGGCTCGGCCGCCGTATCTCGCTTCCCTCAACCAACTCGTGGAGCAGGCAGGTGCAGGGCGACTACGACTATGTGATCGTCGGCGGCGGTTCGGCCGGTGCCGTGCTGGCGGCACGGCTCAGCGAAGACCCCCGCACCCGCGTGCTGCTGCTGGAGGCCGGCCGCGATTTCCGGACCGCCGACACGCCGGAGCATATCCGCATCCCGAATCCGATGCGTGCGATCGGCGACGACGACTACCGCTGGCCGAAGCTGATGGCGCGCCGCACCACGCGCCAGGAGCCGAAGCTGCTGTGGCGCGGCCGCGCCGTCGGCGGCAGTTCCACCATCAACGGTCAGATCGCGATCCGCGGCGTTCCCGACGATTTCGAGCGCTGGGCCGGGCTCGGCTGCTCCGGCTGGGGCTGGGACGACGTGCTGCCGTATTTTCGCAGGCTGGAGGACGATGCCGACTTCGGCGATGCGCCCTGGCACGGTCGCGGCGGCCCGATCCCGGTTTACCGGGCGCCGGTCGCGGACTGGGGATTTGTCGACCGCGCGCTGCGGGACGCAGCACTGGGCCTCGGCTACCCCTGGTGTCCCGACCACAACGCGCCCGAAGGCACCGGCGTCTCGCCCTACGCCATCAACAGCCGCGACGGCTACCGGGTGTCGACGAATGACGGTTACCTGGAGCCGGCCCGCGGCCGCGGCAACCTGACGATCGTCGGCCACGCCCTGGTCGACACCCTGACCGTCGAGGGCAACCGGCCGCACGCCACCGGCGTGGTGGTGACGGTCGACGGCGAGCGCCGGCGGGTGCGGGCGACCCGGGAGGTCATCCTGTCGGCGGGTGCGATCCACTCGCCGGCGATCCTGCAGCGTTCCGGCATCGGACCGGCCGGCCTGCTGCGCCGCCTCGGCATCCCGGTGCTCGCCGACCTGCCGGTCGGCGACAACCTGCTCGACCACCCGATCCTGGGAATCCTGCTCGACCTCAGGCCCGGCGCCCGGGTCGGCACCCGGATGCACCGCCACACCAACTGCTGCCTGCGCTACACCTCCGGACTGGCCGGCGCCGGCGAGAACGACATGATCATGATCGCCGGCAACCTGCGCTCGGAGGCCGACGGCGACCTGGCACGCGGGCGCATCGCAGTCTCGGTCTACCAGGCGTTCAGCCAGGGCACGGTGCGGATCCGGACCGCCGACCCGGCGCTCGATCCCGAGGTCGATGAGCGCATGCTCTCGGACGAGCGTGACCTGCTGCGGATGCGCGACGGTGTACGCAGGCTGGGCGAGATCGGCCGGCACGCCGGCGTCGCCGCCGTGGCCGAGCGGGTCGAGTACGGTGCCAGCGGCCGCTCGCTCGAGGACGAACTGACCGGTGCTGCGCTCGACGAGTGGATGCTGGCGGAGTGCTCCGACGCCCAGCACGCCAGCGGCACCTGCCGGATGGGTTCCGCCGGGGATCCCCGCTCGGTGGTCGATCCCGGCTGCCGGGTGATCGGCTGCAGCGGGCTGCGGGTGATCGACGCCTCGGTGATGCCGGAGGTGGTCCGCGCCAACACCCATCTCACCACCGTGATGATCGCCGAGAAGATGGCCGACGCCCTCAGGGCGGGCCACTGAGAGCGTGAGAATGTATCCCAGTGGGGTCTGCGTCGTGTCTGTAAGCCCGCCGGCCAGGAGCGGCGGCGAAGGCGATGCGGCGCATCGGCGAGCCG